>ENA-ORLH01000205-ORLH01000205.1-human-gut-metagenome-genome-assembly--contig:-NODE-205-length-10633-cov-9.26593_pt1 | contig 10633 bp, 7 predicted proteins | sample MGYA00243069_ERZ508828 | MGnify/ENA primary metagenome ERZ508828 (study PRJEB26277, sample SAMN04329793) | human gut metagenome | biome: human-associated habitat | host: Homo sapiens | place: USA... | reverse complement strand
TATTTCTACAAACACAGCCGGATTATGCGTTAAAAAGCCTTGGAATCCACAAAGGGCTCCTGCGGCTCTTTGCCTTAAAATCCTGCTTGTGTTTGCGAAATATCCGTCATTTTCTTTGTTTTCAGATACACCTTAGGCAGAAATAAAAGGAGCAATAGTATCATGACACCGGAACTGAACTGGTTAAGTGACCCGACTGTGTTTGCTGTGAACCGGCTGGATGCCCATTCGGACCATGTATGCTACCGTACTGTGCAGGAAGCCGCGCAGCGCCACAGCAGCCTGCGCCAACCGCTGGACGGCATGTGGCGCTTTGTATGGAGCAGCTGCCCGGCCCAGCGCCCGGCGGATTTCTGGCGCGAAGGAGCGGATCTTTCGGGCTTTGGTACCATCCGTGTGCCGGGCCATATGGAGACCCAGGGCTATGGTCAGCTGCAATACACCAACACGCTGTACCCGTGGGATGGACGCAGTGCGCTGCGGCCGCCGCAGGTGGATCTGAACGATGACCCCGTAGGCAGCTATGCGCGGGAATTTGATCTGGATGCCGGGCTGCGCGGGCAGCGGGTATGCATCAGCTTCCAGGGTGTGGAACAGGCCATGTACCTGTGGTGCAATGGCAAGTTCGTGGGCTATGCCGAGGACAGCTTTACCCCCTCGGAATTTGACCTGACGCCGTACATCAAAGAAACCGGCAACCGCATCTGCGTGGAAGTGTACAAGCGCAGCAGTGCAGCATGGATCGAGGACCAGGACTTTTTCCGCTTCTCCGGCATGTTCCGCCCGGTATACCTGTACGCCAAACCGGCGGTGCATCTGGCGGACATCTGGCTGAAAGCGGGCCTGAGCGAGGACAACACCACTGGTCTGCTGACCCCGGAGCTGAAGCTGGATGGAGAGACCGAAGGGGTCAGTGTGACTTTGCGCCTGACCGACCCGGAGGGCTATGCCCTGTATGAAGGCCCTGTGACGGGGGACACGATTGAGTTGGAGGGGATTCAGCCGTGGAGCCACAAGACCCCGGTGCTGTACCATGCAGAGCTGACGCTGAAAGATGCACAGGGCACCGTGCAGGAAGTGGTGCCCTATGACATCGGTTTCCGCCGCTTTGAGATGAAGGACGGCATCATGTGCCTGAATGGGGAGCGTGTGGTGTTCAACGGTGTAAACCGCCACGAATGGAACCCCGAAAAGGGCCGCGCTATTGATGCGGATGATATGAACGCCGCCATGGCCGTGCTGAAAGCTAACAACATCAACGCCGTGCGCACCTGCCATTACCCGGACCAGAGCCTGTGGTATGATCTGTGCGACAAAAACGGCATTTACATGATCGATGAAACCAACCTGGAAAGCCACGGCAGCTGGCAGAAGCTGGGCGCGATCGAACCCAGCTGGAATGTGCCGGGCAGCCTGCCGGAATGGAAAGACTGTGTGGTGGACCGTGCCCGCAGCATGCTGGAACGCGACAAAAACCACGCCGCTGTGCTGATCTGGTCCTGCGGCAACGAAAGCTATGCGGGCGAGGATATTCTGGCCATGACGCAGTTTTTCCACGCCAAGGACCCCAGCCGTCTGGTGCATTATGAAGGTGTGGTGCATAACCGCGCATTTGCGGCCATCACCGATATGGAAAGCCGGATGTACGCCAAGCCGTGGGAAATCCGGGAATATCTGGAATCCAAGCCGGGAAAGCCGTTCATCCTGTGCGAATACATGCACGATATGGGCAACTCTCTGGGCGGAATGGAAAGCTATGTGAAGCTGGCGGAAGAATACCCGCAGTACCAGGGCGGCTTTATCTGGGACTATATGGACCAGGCCATCTGGCATACGGACGTCATGGGCCGCAAGGTACTGGGCTATGGCGGCGATTTTGGCGAGCGGACGACGGATTATAACTTCAGCGGCAACGGCATTGTATACGCTGATGGCGCAGAGAAGCCCGCCATGCAGGATGTGCGTTACTGGTACGCCAGCCCGGCGGACCGTGCGGCGCAGGATGCCGTCAACGCTGCTGCGGCAGCACAGGCAGACCGCACGCTGGCCGAAGCCTGGCAGAGCCGCCGCGCCTACCCCCTGGTGGTGACCCAGGGCGACGGCAACCTGGGCGTAAAGGGCAAAAACTTTGAGATGCTTTTCTCCATTGCGGGGGCTGGCCCGGCATCGCTGAAGGTGAACGGCACCGAATGGCTGTGGCGCGCACCGCGCCCGGCGTTCTGGCGGGCCTCCACCGACAATGACCGCGGATGCGGCTTCCCGCTGCGCGCGGCGGCCTGGATGGCGGCGGATGTGTTTGTAACATATAACGGCATGAAGGTGCTGGAAGCAGGTCCCGACTGCGTAAAGGTGCAGTTCCAGTTTGGCATCCCCACTGTGCCGGGGGCCAGCGCAGAGCTGGTCTACACTGTGGAAGCACAGGACGCATTGCGGGTGGATGCCGTTTACCACGGCGTAGCCGGTGCGCCGGAGCTGCCCTGTTTTGGTGTGAAATTTGAAACCTTTGGCCCGGTGACTCGCACGGTGTGGACCGGGCTTTCCGGCGAAACCTACCCGGACCGCTATAAGGGCGGTGTGTTCGGCTGCCATGAGGAAACCCCGCATGTGGAGCCACATCTGGTTCCGCAGGACTGCGGCATGCACATGCAGACGCGGCAGGCCATGCTGGAACAGCGGGATGCCTGCGGCCACACGACTGCCGCGCTGACCTTGCAGCAGGTGGATGCACCATTTGCGTTCAGCGCGCTGCCCAACACGGCGCAGGAGATCGAGGCGGCGCAGCACATTACGGAGCTGCCCGCGACCGGCCGCACCAGTGTGATGGTGCTGGGCGCAGTGCGCGGCGTTGGCGGCATTGACAGCTGGGGCACCGATGTGGAAGAGCCTTACCATGTTTCTGGCGAGGAAGACCACAGTGTAAGTTTCCGCATTGTGCTGTAAACGTGGAAGTTAGAGATTAGAAGAAACGGACAGCCGGGGCGATTGGCCCCGGCTGTTTTTTGGTGGGATGGACAGGCAGAAAAAAGTGTTTGCAAGGCGGGGGAGTTTAATCCCCAAAGTGTTGTTGGGATTATAGGTTGGCGGGCGCACAATGTGCCCCCTATGAGAGAATAGGGCACACGAAGCGGGGGGATACATTGTGTAGCGTTTGGCACCCAGCAGAGCAGGGGGAGAAAATGAAAGGATTGTAAATTGTGCGCCAAAACAGCACAAAGCGGAAAAAAGCGTGGACAGGCACCGGCTGTTTGTGGTATACTTAAAAAATACAAAATAGTTACAAAGTGGGCTGGTGCGCGGCATGTGCCGGCCTATGTGGAGGTGTATGGTTACGGAAGCCATTCGGAGCCGTATGGTGTGGGTCATCACAGGGGTACTGGCGCTGCTGGTGCTGCTGGCGCTGCCTGCAAAAGCGGAAAGTGCGGACTATGAAACAACGCTGGACCGCTTGGGCCGCCTGCAAGCGCTGGCGGAACAGTATATTGAAGAAAAGAACAGCGGCGATGACCCCATTGACCTGACTTTGAGCTTTACCCGTGTGGGGGATTATAACACGACCATCTGGCAGCTGACGGCGGGCACCCGCGATGGCGAATTTGAAAAGTACGCCACCGATGCAGACCCGGACCTGTGGGATTTGCAGGGGATGAACACCGTGGAACTGCCCAACGGGCAGAGCATTGATTTCGGCCACCTGCTGGCGGCCATGAACCTGGTATACCGCGGCATGCCCATTGCCGGCAGCTGGGGCGGCGACTGCATGCAGCTGGCGCAGGTGTATGCCGGGCAGGCCAGCGATGCAGACGGCTATGCCAGCCTGATGCAGCAGACCTTTGCCATTGAGGATGACGGCAGTGCTTCCAAATTTGGCGACCAGGACCTGCGCGCTGACCTGGACTCCGTTGTGGCAGGGTCCGAGCTGAAAAGCGGCAGCAACGTTGCCGATGTGCTGCGGAACTATTACACCAACCTGACGGATTACGACCGCTGCTACCAGTTTATTGCCATGAGCTTTGGCAGCATGAACACCAGCGACAGCGAAGCGTTCCGCAACAAGGTGTACAGCACCATGACGGCGGATGCCGGCATGCAGCTGCTGCTGTATAAGATCGGCATGTGGTCCAGCAGCGGCTGGCAGGTGGATGCCGATGCAGAACCCGCCCTGCGCGGTGCCTGCAATGAACTGGCTGATTACCTGAGCCGCGCTGTGAACGGCGAAAAGGTCAAAAGTGCATCCAGCACCCTGATGCACACGATGGCTGGGCAGGCCCTTGTGGATGCCCTGAATGCACTGGGAGATGGGGAAGCAGCTTCCGCTGCACAGAGCGCACTGGAAGCGGATTCCGGCGCTACAATATCGACCAGCAGCGGGGACGCTGTGGATGATGCCCTGAACACCGCAACCGAAAAGCTGAAAACGGATTTTAACGCCCAGGCCTTTGAGCTGGGGCTGCTGGTATTGGGCGCTGCCGCCCTGCTGGGCATGGTGGTGTGCATTGCCATGCTGATCAGCCACCGCAGCAAACGCAATCGCTGAGCCGGGCAAACGAAAGAAAAAGGAATGGGGCGCTGCCGGGTGAAACGGCAGCGCCCCATTTTATATGGAAAGAAAGTAAAAAGTGAATGGCGGAAATCAAAGTTCGCGGTAGGTGACCTGTTCCATCAGCTGTCGGATGGTTTCCAGGCTGGCAGCCTGAGTACCGGTGCACATTACGCTGGCGGCACCGGCGGCAGTGGAAAGGCGCAGCGTTTCTTCCAGCGTCAGGCCGCGCTCTTCGGCAACAGCCAGGGCGGCGATGACGGCATCCCCGGCACCAACGGTATCCTTGACGGGAACACGCAGGCCGGGCACAAAGATGGTCTGCTCCGGCAGAACATGCAGCATACCGCGGCTGCCCATCGAGACGATGACCTTTTGCACGCCGGTCTGCAACAGCTCACGGGCGGCGGCGGTCAGCTCCTGCTGGCTGTCCAGCGCGCGGCCCATCAGGTGAGAAAGCTCCTCGCTGTTGGGCTTGATGAGGAACGGCTTTGCCTTAACGCCCTCCACCATGCCGGCACCGTCAGAGTCCAGAATGACCTTGGCACCTTTTTCGCGGCAGGCATCGCCCCACACGCGGTAGGTGTCAGCAGGAGCATTCACCGGCAAGCTGCCGGCCAGCACCACGATATCGTCGTGGCGCAGCAGCTTCAGCAGGTGGTCCAGCAGGCTTTGCAGGGTAGCCGGGTCCACGGGAACACCGGGTTCGTTGATCTCGGTGCTGGTGTGGGCGATGGGATCCACCACTTTCAGATTGATGCGGGTGTTGCCCTCAACGGGCAAAAAGTCACAGGTCATGTTCAGGCCGGACAGAGCTTCGGAGATCATCTGCCCAGTGCTGCCGCCCAGAATACCAAGGGCGCGGCTGGTGCTGCCCAGTGCGGCAACCACCTTGGAGACATTGATGCCTTTACCGCCCGGATCGGTGCGGATGGAAGTAATGCGGTTTACGCCGTCCGTGGTAAAGGAAGGAATTTCAACGGTTTTATCCAGTGCCGGGTTCAGGGTGACAGTATAGATCATGAAAATGAGCCTCCTTATGGGGAGAAATGTCAGAATAAGGGCAGTGGCAAAGGCAATCGATAATTGTCAATCTTTTATCATTATACGCTGAATTGTGAAATATCGCAAGTAAAAGCGCGAAAATCAGAATAATCTTAACAAACTGTTTACACGGAGGAGAACAACATGGCACAGGGAATGGAACTATTGGATAACGGCACCAAGGTGTTTACCGGGCCGGGGGCAGCCTTTGGTACGGACGCCTTGCTGCTGGCCCGGTTTGCCATGCCGCGCCGCAAAGAAACAGCGCTGGACCTGTGCAGCGGGTGTGGAATCGTAGCGCTGGCCTGGCACGATGCCGGGCACCGCGGCCCATGCACAGCGGTGGAGCTGGATGCCGATGCTTCGGCCCTGTGCCGCCGTGCTGTGCAGGAAACGCCGGGTGCAGAGCATATTACCGCTCTTTGCACCGACCTGCGGACGTTCTGCAAAAGCGGCCCGGAACAGGGGAAATATGACTTCGCCGCCTGCAACCCGCCCTATTTTACCGGCGGATATGTCAGCCCGGATGCCCGCCGCGCCACGGCCCGGCATGACGGCAGCTGCACGATGCAGGATGTTGCCGCCTGTGCGGCCCGTGCCCTGCACGATGGCGGCAAGCTGGCCCTATGCCACCGCCCGGAACAGATGGCGGCGGTGTTTGCCGCGCTCTGCGCCGTTGGGCTGGAGCCCAAGCGGGTGGCTCTGGTGCGCAAGGATGAACACAGCAAACCCTGGCTGTTTTTGGTGGAAGCCCAGAAGGGAAGAAAGCCGGGGATCCGGTGGGAGGAGGACGTTTTAACGGGGAATGGGGTTAGGTACGGGAGATGATAGTTAGGAGTTGGCGGCGGGGCTAAGCTGCGACGCGGGGAAAATGAGGAATCGGATTGGGGACGGGTACAAAACGGGATGGAAAAGGTTCCGGGATGCGCAGTGATTCCCTAAGTTCTAAATGGATAGATATAAAAAACCGCCCGTCACACAAAATGTGACAGGCGGTTGAGTTTTAGGGGTTCGGTATCAGGATCAGCCGAACATGTTGATCAGGATGCCGGCGGCGACAGCGGAACCGATAACACCGGCAACGTTGGGACCCATGGCGTGCATGAGCAGGTAGTTGCGGGGGTTGTATTCCTGGCCGACTTTCTGGGAAACACGGGCGGCCATGGGAACAGCGGAAACACCGGCGGAGCCGATCAGCGGGTTAATCTTGCCGTGGGTGACAAAGCACATGACCTTGCCCAGCAGAACGCCGCCTGCGGTGCCGACACCGAAAGCAACAATGCCCAGAACAATGATCTCAACGGTCTGGATGTTCAGGAAGGTTGCGGCATTGGTGGTGCAGCCAACGCTGAAGCCCAGGAAGATGGTGATGATGTTCATCAGTTCGTTGCCGGCGGTCTTTTTGATACGCTCAACAACGCCGCATTCCTTCATCAGGTTGCCCAGCATCAGGCAGCCAACCAGGATGGCGGCATCGGGCAGGGTGAGGGAAACGATGATGGTAACAATGATGGGGAAGAGAATCTTCTCAGTCTTGGAAACCTTGCGCGGGCTTTCCATCACGATTTGACGCTCTTTTTCTGTGGTCAGAACTTTCATGATGGGCGGCTGGATAACAGGCACCAGCGCCATGTAGCAGTACGCGGCAACCGCGATGGAACCCAGCAGGTGCGGGGCCAGGCGGGTGGTGACGAAGATAGCGGTCGGGCCATCGGCACCGCCGATGATGCCGATGGAAGCGGCTTCCTTGTTGGTGAAGCCCAGGATTTTGGCGCCAACGAAGGTGAAGAAGATGCCCAGCTGTGCGGCAGCGCCCAGCAGCAGGCTGGACGGACGTGCGATCAGCGGCTCAAAGTCGGTCATGGTACCGATGCCAAGGAAAATCAGCGGGGGATAGATACCCAGCTTGACGCCTAAGTAAATATAGTCCGCCATGCCGCCGGATGTACCCAGCAGCTCCCAGTTGATGTGCTGCGTTTCGTTGATGAAGATGTCCATATGGAAGATGCCGTCCAGCGGCAGGTTGGTCATCAGCATGCCGAAGCCGATGGGCAGCAGCAGCAAAGGCTCAAACTGGTGGACAATGGCCAGGTACAGCAGCACGCAGGCCACGCCGATCATGACGGCATACTTCCAGCCGCCCTCGGCAAAGAAGATCTGCGCCCAACCGGAGTTGGCAAAGATCTCAGCGATGTTGATAAAAATTGCTCCCATTGTTTCGTCCCCTTTCCATCACATAAACGGCGTGGTGTTCTGGGTAACGCCGGCGTCGCCCCAGGCACCGCGGCGGGAACCAGTAGCCGTCTTTTTCTGAACGCGGTGAATGCCGCGGATGGTCAGGTTTTCACCCAGAGAGGCAACGGCTGCAGCAATGGCAGCAACGATCTCGCCGGGGATGGAGCCGTCAGCAGCGGGTGCTGCGGGGGCGGCAGGAGCAGCCTTGGCGATGTTCTGTGCGGCCGGTGCAGCGGGTGCTGCAGGGGCGGCAGGTGCCTTGGGGGCGGCTTTGGTGCCATTCTTTTTGTTCTTGATGGCGTCAAAAATTTTGCCTTCCACAGTGATAATGAGGCAAAGCGCAACCAGCATGGCGAACACCAGCGTAATGCTGGTCAGAACCACAGTGCCGTCAGCGGCCTCAAGGGCGAGCAGAGCGATAGAATTGCTCATTGGGCAATATCCTCCTTTAGCTTGCGGTGCACAGCACCGTTGATTTTCCCCCGTACACGGTACAAAAACCGGGCCGGGCAAATTTTACCCAAGTATGGTTTTATTATAACACAGCGGCTCAATTTTTGGTAGCGGGTTTTGAAAAAATGTGACAAAAATATTGTGAAACCGTGTCTTTACGATGAAAAATGTAAATTTGCGCGCAAAGCACCATGCAGAATAAAGTTGACAGCCGGGCAGAAAATGCAGGTTGCACAAACGGCGGAAGAACAAAACGGGGAGCGCTGTGCAAATTGCACATTTTGACAAAAAATGAAAAGTTTTGCTTGACGGCGGGGCTTGCCGGGGTTACAATGTGGGCAAATCAAAACCACGGCAATGGCGCCGGGCAGGTACATCCTGCCCGGCGCTTTTGTTATTTAAGCATCTGGCTTACTGCGGCTTAATGCGGCAAGAAAAAATAGAGGAAGCGCCGTGGTTTGATCTTGAGAGGAGTGGTTTGAATATGTACAACTCATCAACCGTCATCTGGGTGCTGGTTGCGGCATTCCTGGTGTACTTTATGCAAGCAGGCTTTGCTTTGTGCGAAGCTGGCCTGACCCGTGCAAAGAACACCGGCAACATCCTGATGAAAAACATGATGGACTTCTGCATCGGCACACCGTGCTTCTGGCTGGTCGGCTTCGGCATCATGTTTGCAGGTTCCGGCCCGCTCATCGGCGGCTTTGCCCCCTTTATGAGCGGCGACTACAGCGCCATCCTGCCGGAGGGCGTGCCCCTTTGGGTTTATGCCGTGTTCCAGACCGTGTTCTGTGCAACGGCAGCAACCATTGTTTCCGGCTCCATGGCAGAGCGTACCAAGTTCAGCGCTTACTGCTGCTACTCGGCCGCTATCAGCCTGATCGTTTACCCCATCTCCGGCCACTGGATCTGGGGCGGCGGCTGGCTGGCACAGCTGGGCTTCCATGATTTTGCCGGTTCCACCGCCGTTCACTTTGTTGGCGGCGTTACCGCCTGCCTGGGCGCCTGGATGCTTGGCCCCCGTATTGGTAAGTACGGCAAGGACGGCAAGGCCCGCGCAATCCCCGGCCACAACCTGACCGCCATGGCCTTGGGCGTGTTTATCCTGTGGTTCTGCTGGTTCGGGTTCAACGGTGGCTCCACCGTGGCAATGGCAAGCGATGACGCCATGGTTTCCGCTGGTCTGGTCTGCTTCAATACCAACCTGGCCGCTGCGCTGGCTACCGTTGCCGCGCTGATCACCAGCTGGGTGCGTTACGGCAAACCCGATGTCTCCCTTACCTTTAACGGTGCTCTGGCCGGTCTGGTTGCCATTACCGCAGGCTGCGATATGGTTGATCCGTTCGGCGCTGCCATCATCGGCATCGTTGCCGGTGTGCTCTGCATCTTCTCCGTTGAATTTTTTGATAACGTTGTCAAGATTGATGACCCTGTCGGTGCTGTTTCCGTGCACTGCATGAACGGCATGTGGGGCACCATTGCAACCGGCCTGTTCTCCACCAGTGAGGGCCTGCTGTACGGCCATGGCTTCCGTTTCTTTGGCGTTCAGGTTTTGGGTGTTATTTGCGTGGCTGCCTGGGTGCTGGTTTCCATGACCGTCATCTTTACCATCATCAAAAAGACCATCGGCCTGCGTGTGACCGAAAAAGAAGAAATCGACGGCCTGGATATCCACGAGCACGGCCTGACTTCCGCTTACTCCGGCTTCTCCATCTCTGACCCGACTTACGCTGAGATGAGCGTGAACGAGAACACCGACCTGGGTGAAGACGACATCACCAAGGCAAGCGAAGCCAAAATCAATGCTGCCGTCAAGGTTGTCAAGGAAGAACCTCTGCCCGCTGAGCTGGATTCCGGCATGCACAAGGTCGTTATGATCGTGCAGCTGGCCAAGTTTGAAGCTTTGAAAGCTGCCATGAACGCTGTCGGCGTGACCGGCATGACCGTTACCCAGGTTATGGGCTGCGGCCTGCAGAAGGGCAGCGGCGAGAAATACCGTGGTGCGGAGGTCGACGCAACCCTGATTCCCAAGGTCAAGGTTGAAGTTGTTGTCAGCAAGATCCCGGTAGACAAGATCATCGACACCGCCACCAAGGTTCTGTACACCGGCCATATCGGTGATGGCAAGATCTTTGTTTACAATGTGGCCAAGGTGGTCAAGGTCCGCACCGGCGAAGTAAACTACGCCGCTTTGCAGGACGTTGAGTAATTTTCCTACCTTATATATAGCAGCTTGCAAGCGCTGCTGGTATAAGTGGGAAAAGCAATTTTAAGGCATCACCGCACAATTCCCGCCTAACGGCTCAAGCACCGCTCCGGCGGCTGCGGCACGGCATCTGCGTTGCCAAAATGCTCGATAAGACA
>ENA-ORLH01000201-ORLH01000201.1-human-gut-metagenome-genome-assembly--contig:-NODE-201-length-10758-cov-12.1571_pt1 | contig 10758 bp, 10 predicted proteins | sample MGYA00243069_ERZ508828 | MGnify/ENA primary metagenome ERZ508828 (study PRJEB26277, sample SAMN04329793) | human gut metagenome | biome: human-associated habitat | host: Homo sapiens | place: USA... | reverse complement strand
TTCCGCCACTGGCGGCGCTCACCTTTGCAGCATCCAGTATTATCTGCGCTTTTGGCCTAGCAGCTGCCGCACCTCGCTCGCCGTATCGGCACTTAGAATTATGCGGTATTGCCCTTATGCTTGTGCTTGGCTCAACCCCGCTCAAAACTCCGCGCCCAACGTTGCCGCCATGACGGCCTTGATGGTGTGCATCCGGTTTTCGGCTTCCTGGAACACGATGGACTGCGGGCCGGTGAACACTTCATCGGTCACTTCCATGGCGTCGCGGCCAAACTTTTCGCCCATCTCCTTGCCAACGGCGGTCTTGTGGTCGTGATAGGCGGGCAGGCAGTGCATGAATACGGCGGTCGGCTTTGCCTTTGCCATCAGTTCAGTGTTTACCTGATAGGGGGCAAGCGCTTCAATGCGCTCGGCCCATACTTCAACCGGTTCGCCCATGCTTACCCACACATCGGTGTATACCACATCGGCGTCCTTTACGGCATCGGTGTCATCGCTCAGGGTGATGGTAGCGCCGGTTTCGGTGGCAATGGCCTTGCACTTTTCCACCAGCTCCGGGGCAGGCCAGTACGCCTTGGGGGCACAGGCAACAAAGTGCAGGCCCATCTTGGCGCAGCCAATCATCAGGGAGTTGCCCATGTTGTAGCGGGCATCGCCCATGTAAGCGAATTTCAGCCCGGCCAGCTTGCCAAAGTGCTCTTTAATCGTCAAAAAGTCAGCCAGAATCTGGGTGGGGTGGAACTCATTGGTCAGGCCATTCCATACCGGTACGGTGGAATACTTGGCCAGCTCGTTCACAATCTCCTGGCCATAGCCGCGGTACTCAATGCCGTCAAACATGCCGCACAGCACCTGGGCGGTGTCGGCAATGGATTCCTTTTTGCCGATCTGGCTGCCCGTTGGGTCCAGATAGGTGGAGCCCATGCCCAGGTCGTGGGCGGCAACCTCAAAGGAGCAGCGGGTGCGGGTAGAAGTTTTTTCAAAGATCAGCGCAACGTTTTTGCCGCACAGTACATCGTGCAGAACGCCTGCCTTCTTTTTGGCTTTCAGCTCGGCGGCAAGGTCCACCAGATATGCAATTTCTTCCGGGGTGTAATCCAGAAGGGTCAAAAAATCTCTGCCTTTCAGGTTCATGGGGTCTTCCTCCTGTCAATCGGTATCCTCAGCCGGGCAAAGCCCGGCAGCAAAGTAATGGAATACAGTCTATTATGGCACAGTGCGCGGCAAAATGCAAGAATTTTTTGCATAAATATTCTTTTGCTTGGCATATTTATGCAGCGTGTCGCAGGCAGCTACCCGCAATTTGATTTCCATTTTGCCCAAAATGCTTGCATTTGCCGCCTAAACAGCGTATACTTGCACAGGCGGGCAGGAAAGCCCTGCCCCCGAATATGCGCTGTACTTTGAAGAAAAGACGGCAGCAGGAGGAAATTGAATATGAAAAACCGTACCAACACCCGTTGGCTGACCCAGCTTGCCTTGCTGGTCGCCGTTCTGCTTGTCATGAACTATACGCCGCTGGGCTATCTGCAGGTCGGGCCGCTGTCCATGTCGCTGCTTACCATCCCGGTTGCCATCGGCGCCATGACGCTTGGCCCTGTTGCGGGTGCCATCCTTGGCGGTGTTTTTGGCACAACCAGCTTTGTTTCGGCCCTGCGCACCCCCAGTGTGATGAGCGCCGCCATGCTGCAGGCCAGCCCGGTGGGCACCTTTATTACCTGCTTTGTGGCCCGCGTTCTGGTGGGGCTTTGCGCCGGTTGGGTGTACATTGGCATCAAAAAGCTGCTGCCCAAAAACACCAAGCTGTGCTGCGCCGTGGGCGCTGTGGCAACGCCGCTGCTGAACACCTTCTGGTTCATGCTTTCGCTGTGCGTGTTCTTTTTTAATACCGAGTATGTGCAGTCTCTCTGCGCAACCTTCGGCACCACCAACCCGTTCCTGTTCGTCTGCGCCTTTGTCGGCGTGCAGGCGTTGATCGAAGCCGTTGGCTGCGGCATTGTGGCAACCCTTGTCACCGTTCCGCTGCTGAAATTCCTGAAAAAGTAAAATAACAAAATAAACTGCCGCGGGCGCCCTGCCAAAAACAGAGCACCCGCGGTTTTTTGTATATTCAGAGATTATTCCACATTCAAAATCGTTCCGCCGCCGATTACGCTTTCGCCGTTGTACAGCACAACGGCCTGGCCGGGGGCAATGGCGCGCTGGGGGGCGGCAAAATCCACCCGCACGCGGCCATCCGGCAGCAGGGTAGCGGTGGCCGGGCGTTCCGGCTGGTGGTAGCGGGTGCGGGCCGTGCAGGGCAGCGGCTGGCCCACGGCGGGCGGTGCGGCGATCCAGTTCCACTCGTCCGCCAGTAAGGATGAGTGGAACAGCGCACTTTCCAGCCCCACCGTCACGGTGTTTTCCGCCATGTTCTTGCCGGAAACAAACAGCCGCGTTTCGGCGCTGCTGCCCAGCCCCTTGCGCTGGCCGATGGTGTACCGCGCGGCCCCCTTGTGCCGGCCGATCACATGGCCCTGCTCGTCTACAAAATTGCCGGGCTGCATGGGCTGGCCGGTATAGCGCTCCAAAAAGGCGGCGTAATCGCCGTCCGGCACAAAGCAGATGTCCTGGCTGTCATGCTTGCGGGCATTGCAAAGCCCCTGTTCCTCGGCAATGGCGCGCACGGCGTCCTTGTGCATGCCGCCCAGGGGGAACAGCGTGTGGGCCAGCTGGTCCTGCGTTAAAGAGTAAAGTACATAGCTCTGGTCCTTGCCGGGGTCATCGTTCTTGCGCAGCCCCCAGCGGCCGTTTTCATCCTGCCAGCGCTGCACATAGTGGCCGGTGGCGATATAATCGCACCCCAGCTCCCGCGCACGGTTCAGCAGGTGGTCGAATTTCAGGTAGCGGTTGCAATCAATGCAGGGGTTGGGGGTGCCGCCGTTCTGGTAGACCTGCACAAATTTGCGGATGACTTTTTCGTCAAACTCTTCCGTAAAATTCAGCACATAGTAGGGCATGCCCAGGTCATAGGCAACGGCACGGGCATCCTCCACATCGTCCAGTGAGCAGCAGGTGTGCCCGCGGGGGATGCCTGCTGTTTCGTTTTCATACAGGCGCATGGTAACGCCGATGCACGCATAGCCCTGCTGCTGCAATAAATACGCCGCAACACTGGAATCAACGCCGCCGCTCATGGCGACAAGAACTTTTTCTGCCATTCAGTCCACATTTCCGCTGGCCTTCATGGCAGCCAGCGTCCTTTCAAACAGGGTGTCGAGGTCCCAGTCCAACAGTTCTGCACCGGAAGTGATCACATCACGGGAGCACCCGGCGGCAAACTTTTTGTTCTTGAACTTCTTTTTCAGGCTTTTTACTTCCAGATCCTGCACGCTCTTGCTGGGCAGCATGATGGCGCAGGCACCGATCAGACCAGTCAGCTCGTCGGCGGCATACAGCACCTTTTCCATTTCGTGCTCCGGCTTAATATCCACCGTCAGGTTCCAGCCGTGGCTGGCTGTTGCGTGGATGATGCGCTCATCAATGCCTTTTTCCCGCATCAGCTCCTGCTCTTTGGTGCAGTGCTGTTCCGGCCACTGCTCAAAGTCCAGATCATGCAGGATGCCCACGGTCTGCCAGAAATCCGCTTCGGCACCATAGCCCAGCTCGTTGGCATACCAGCGCATCACATCGCCCACAATGCGGGCGTGCTTGCGGTGAAACTCACCTTCGTTATAATCGCACACCAGCGCATAAGCCTGTTCAGGGGTCGGGATCATAGAAGTACACTCCAATCTAGGGCAACACCGCACAATTCCCGCCTGACGGCTTAAGCACCGCTCCGGCGGCTGCGGCACGGCATCTGCGTTGCCAAAATGCTCGATAAGACATCCAGTATTATCTGCGCTTTTGGCTTAGCATCTGCCGCACCTCGCTCGCCGTATCGGCACTTAGAATTATGCGGTATTGCCTTAGTTGTTATTATACCACAAACTGCTCCCCACGCAAGGCGGGGGGCAGCTGTTTTGGTAAGGAGATAAGATATGAGAATCGTGTAATGGCTAATTAGTCGGCGAACAGCGGGGTGCTCAGGTAACGGTCGCCGGTATCGGGCAGCAGAACAACAATGGTCTTGCCCTTGTTTTCGGGACGCTTTGCCAACTGGATGCCAGCCCACACAGCAGCGCCGGAAGAAATGCCAACCAGTACGCCCTCAGAATGACCAACCTTTTTGCCGGTGGCAAAAGCGTCGTCGTTCTCAACGGGGATGACTTCGTCATAGATCTTGGTGTTCAGAACATCGGGCACAAAGCCAGCGCCAATGCCCTGGATCTTGTGGGCACCAGACTTGCCCTGGCTCAGAACCGGGCTGGAAGCAGGCTCAACAGCAACAACCTTTACGTTGGGGTTCTGCTCTTTCAGGTAGGTGCCAACGCCGGTCACGGTGCCGCCGGTGCCAACACCGGCAACAAAAACGTCAACCTGGCCGTCGGTGTCTTCCCAGATTTCGGGACCGGTGGTCTGGTAATGGGCCTTCGGGTTGGCGGGGTTCACAAACTGGCCGGCAACAAAGCTGTTGGGGATCTCCTTGGCCAGCTCGTCAGCCTTGGCGATAGCGCCCTTCATGCCCTTGGCACCTTCAGTCAGAACCAGCTCGGCACCGTAAGCCTTCATCAGCTGGCGGCGCTCCACGCTCATGGTTTCGGGCATGACAATGATGATCTTATAGCCGCGGGCAGCTGCCACGCTGGCCAGGCCGATGCCGGTGTTGCCGGAGGTCGGCTCAATGATGGTGGTATCCTTGTTCAGCTTGCCGGCAGCTTCGGCATCGTCCAGCATTGCCTTTGCAATGCGGTCCTTGACGGAACCGGCGGGATTGAAGTATTCCAGCTTAGCCAGCAGCTTGGCTTCCAGGCCTTCGGCGGCTTCAATGTGGGTGAGCTCCAGCAGCGGGGTATGGCCGATCAGCTGGTCTGCGGAGGTATAAATCTTACTCATAATAGTGAACCCTCTCTCTATGTAAATCAAAAAATGTTTTATTTTTATTTATAAAATGTTGGAATTGAATGGATGATTTCGTGTTACAGCTCCAAGACTCGACATCGCTTCATATTTAATTACCAACCTTTCGTCTGGGTTTATAGGGATTATAAACCCCATTAACCCGTTTGTCAATAGGGTATTTTGATTTTTTTATTTTTTCAAAGGCTTGTTTTCCCATTAACCTTGTTATATACTAGGTATTAGAAAATACGGAGGATGATCCACTTATGATGGTATCAACAAAAGGGCGCTATGCCCTGCGCGTTATGATTGACCTGGCCGAGCACCAGAGCGAAGGCTATGTGCCGCTGAAAGAAATTGCAGCGCGCCAGGAGATCAGCGAAAAATATCTGGAAAGCATTTTAAAGGTGCTGGTCCAGCAGCGCTTTCTGGAAGGTCTGCGCGGCAAGGGCGGTGGCTACAAGCTGACCCGCGCGCCGGAAACGTACACCGTGGGCAGCATTCTGCGCCTGACGGAGGGCAGTCTGGCAACTGTTGCCTGCCTGGAAGAAGGTGCCCCTGCCTGCCCGCGCATGGCGGAATGCCGCACCTATCCGCTGTGGTACAAGCTGGACGGTATGATCAGTGAATACCTGGACAGCGTGACACTGGCCGACCTGATGCAGTACCCCGATGCGGGCAACGAATATGTGATCTGAGCAGATGCTCCGCCGTTTGGCAGGCGGGGCATCTGTTATTTTATGCCGCCAAACGATAGGGCCGGGGCGCAGCGGCAGCGCTCCGCTGCGCCGGACTCCTATATGGCCCTTATATATAAAGAAAAAGATAAAGCAAAAATCGCTTGATAATAAAATTACATGCGCAAAATACGTGCGAAAAAACCTTGCGAAATCAGAATACACAAAAATAAACATATGTTTACGTTACATTTTACAATAATGTGATATTTACAAAGCTAAAAATAAAACATATAATGCTAATTAGAATCAATGGGTTATGAGCAAACACTGCGGCGTGCTGTGCGCTGCAGGCCGGCCCAGCGGAATGTAAAGAAGGAGGAACCCCCATGAAATACCTCAAGCAAATGCTGTGCGTGAGCATCTGCGGCGTTATGCTGGTAGCGGCAACCGGCTGTTCCGGCTCACTGACGGGCGGCAAGCGAATCATTCGCATTTCTCATGCACAGTCCGAAACCCACCCCGAACACCTTGGCCTGCTCAAGTTCAAAGAATATGTGGAAGCCAACCTGGGCAATAAATACGAGGTTCAGATCTTCCCCAATGAGCTGCTTGGCTCTGCCCAGAAAGCCATCGAGCTGACCCAGACCGGCGCGATTGACTTTGTCGTGGCCGGTACCGCCAACCTGGAAACCTTTGCCGATGTGTACGAGATTTTCAGCATGCCCTACCTGTTCACCTCAGAAGAAGCTTACCATGCCGTCATGAATGATACCGATTACATGGAAAACGTGTATGATTCCACCGATGAAGCCGGTTTCCGCGTGATGACCTGGTATAATGCCGGTACCCGCAATTTCTATGCAACTACCCCCATTTATACCCCCGATGACCTGAAAGGTCTGAAGATCCGCGTGCAGCAGAGCCCCGCCAGCGTTAAGATGGTGCAGGCCTTTGGCGCTGCCGCCACTCCGCTGAGCTTCGGCGATGTGTACACAGCCATCCAGCAGCATGTTATTGACGGTGCGGAGAACAACGAGCTGGCCCTGACCAACAACAAGCACGGCGAAGTTGCCAAGTATTTCTCCTACACCAAGCACCAGATGGTGCCGGATATGCTGGTTGGCAACCTGAAATTCCTGAACAGCCTGTCCGATGAAGAGCTGGCTGTCTTCAAGGAGGCCGCCCGCCTTTCCACCGAGGAAGAGCTTTCCTGCTGGGATGACCAGGTGGAGGAAGCCAAGCAGATCGCCGAGAATGATATGGGTGTGACCTTTATTGATGTGGATATCAGCGAGTTCAGCAATAAGGTCAGCAATGTGCAGCAGGAAATGCTGGATGCCAACCCGGATATCCAGGACCTGTATGACCATATCCAGGCCATCAATGCAGAATATGAGGAGGGCAGCGCACAATGAAATTTTTACATAAGTTCCGCCATGGGCTGGATACCGTCCTGAGCTGGGTCTGCGCCCTGCTGTTTGCCGCCATGGTCGTGGTTGGCACCTACCAGATCGTGACACGCTATTTCTTTGGCCGCCCCTCCACCGTTTCGGAAGAACTGCTGACCTACAGCTTTACCTGGATGGCCCTGCTTTCCAGCGCGCTGGTGTTTGGCAAGCGCGACCATATGCGGATGGGCTTTTTGGCCGATAAGATCACCGGCACCCCGCGCAAGGTGCTGGAGATCATCAGCGAATGCCTGGTCTTGCTGCTGGCTGCCGTTGTTATGCTGTACGGTGGTGTCAGCATCATGAAGCTGACCATGACCCAGGTTACAGCCTCTCTGGGCATCCCCATGGGCACGGTGTACACCGTTCTGCCGTTGTCCGGTGCTTTGATCGTGGTGTATTCGGTACTGAATATCATTGACCTTGCCACCGACAGCGTGGAAGAACACAGCTCCACCAGCGCAGAATGAGGAGGAAAACACAATGAACATTGCTCTTGTTTCCGGGCTGATCATCCTGATCCTGCTGGTCATTATGCTGATCGCAGGCGTGCCCATCGCGGTGGCGCTCGGCATTTCGTCCGTGGTTGCCATCCTGCCCATTATGGACCTTGAAGTCGCCGTTGTTACCGGCGCGCAGCGCATTTTCTCCGGTATTTCCATGTTCAGCCTGCTGGCAATCCCGTTCTTTATCCTGGCCGGCAATATTATGAATAAAGGCGGCATTGCGGTCCGCCTGATCAACCTGGCCAAGCTCATCACCGGCCGCGCCCCTGGCGCCCTGGCACAGACCAACGTGATTGCCAACATGCTGTTTGGCGCAATCTCCGGCTCTGGCACGGCTGCTGCTTCCGCCATGGGTTCCATCATCGGCCCCATCGAAAAAGAAGAAGGCTATGACCCCAACTTCTCCGCTGCCGCCAACATTGCCACCGCCCCCACCGGTCTGCTGATCCCTCCCAGCAACGTTATGATCACCTTCTCGCTGGTGTCCGGCGGCACTTCAGTTGCCGCAGTGTTCATGGCCGGCTACCTGCCCGGTATCCTGTGGGGTCTGGCCTGCATGATCGTAATCTACTTTTTTGCCAAAAAGCACGGCTACCGCAGCAAGACTTCCTTTACCTTTAAGGAGGCCATTCACACCATCTTGCAGGCTATCCCGGCGCTGCTGCTCATTATCATTGTCATCGGCGGCATCATCGGCGGTGTGTTCACCGCAACCGAAGGTTCCGTTGTGGCCGTTGTATACAGCCTGCTGCTCTCCCTGTTTGGCTATAAATCCATCAAACTGAAAGAAATCCCCAAGATCCTGCGCGAAAGTGCCGAGATGACCGGCATCATCATCTTCCTGATCGGCGTGTCCAGCATCATGTCTTGGGTCATGGCGTTCACCAACATCCCGTCCCTGGTGTCCAGCGCCCTGCTTTCCATCAGCAGCAACAGGTATGTGATCCTGTTCCTCATTAACATCATCCTGCTGGTGGTTGGCACCTTTATGGATATGACCCCTGCCTGCCTGATCTTTACCCCCATCTTTTTGCCGGTCTGCCAGGCTTTGGGCATGAACACCATCCATTTTGGCATCATGCTGATTTTCAACCTGTGCATCGGCACCATCACCCCGCCGGTCGGCACCACGCTGTTTGTCGGCGTTAAGGTCGGCGGCGTCAAGATCGAAACGGTGTTCAAACAGCTGATCACCTATTTTGCCGCGATTTTTGCTGTGCTGATGCTGGTCACCTATGTGCCTCAGATCAGCCTGGCTCTGCCCAGTCTGATGGGTTATGTGAAATAAAATGCGGTAACACGCCAATATGCTCTGCCCCGTCTGCCGGAACTCCGGCGGCGGGACTTTTTTTGCACTTTTTTGTTGGAAAGGGTTGACAGTAGGGGGCGGGACTGCTATAATACACACATACCAACCAGCCTAGTATGTTAAAGGAAATACGCTGGTTGAGATTTTGAACGGAAGGGAGCACACAACAATGAACGCTATTTTTAACACTTTGCTGCGCGCAAACTTCCGCTGTGGCCGAATGTCACACTTCCGGGCTGTACAACAGGCTGGGGGCGTATCGGCACCGCTTTGGGGCCGAATGTGACCGCCCAGGCTTATGAAACAGGTAAGTACGCCCGGTAACCAGACGCATGCAGAAAATGCGGGGATACCGGGCGCTTTTTCTATCAAATCATTCCGAACAATTTGAGATATGAGAATTTGACCGCAAAATTTTGGAGGGAATTACAATGTCTGAGAACAAACTGCATTTTGAAACGCTTCAGCTCCATGTTGGCCAGGAAGAGGCCGATCCGGCTACCGGCGCCCGCGCCGTTCCCATCTATCAGACCACTTCTTACGTATTTAACAACTCTGCCCACGCAGCTGCCCGCTTTGGCCTGACCGATGCCGGCAACATTTACGGCCGTCTGACCAACCCCACCGAGGATGTGCTGGAAAAGCGCATCGCTGCCCTGGAAGGCGGCGTGGCGGGCCTGGCTGTTGCTTCCGGTGCTGCCGCTATCAGTTACACCATCCAGGCCCTGGCCCAGAACGGCGGCCATGTGGTTGCCCAGAAGACCATTTACGGCGGCAGCTACAACCTGCTGGAGCATACCCTGCCCAACTTTGGCATCACCGCTACCTTTGTGGATGCCCACAACCTGAAAGAGATTGAGGATGCCATCCAGGTGAACTCCCGCCTGGTCTACGTGGTATCCCAGTGCAACCCCAACGCTGATATCCCCGATCTGGACGCTATCGCAGAGATCGCCCACAAGCACGGCCTGCCGGTTGTTGTGGATAACACCTTCGGCACCCCGTACCTGATCCGCCCGCTGGAGCACGGCGCAGACATCGTTGTTCACTCCGCCACCAAGTTCATCGGCGGCCACGGTACCTCCCTGGGCGGCATCATCGTGGACGGCGGCAAGTTCGACTGGGCTGCTTCCGGCAACTATCCCGCCATTGCAGCACCCAACCCCAGCTACCACGGCATCAGCTTTGTGGATGCTGTCGGCCCGGCTGCTTTCGTAACTTATGTGCGTGCCATCCTGCTGCGTGATACCGGCGCGACCATCAGCCCGTTCAACGCATTCCTGTTGCTGCAGGGTGTTGAGACTCTGAGCCTGCGCGTGGAGCGCCATGCCGAAAACACCAAAAAGATCGTGGAATACCTTGCCAACCACCCGCAGGTGGAAAAGGTCAACCATCCCAGCCTGCCGGATCACCCGGATCATGCGCTGTACCAGAAGTACTTCCCCAACGGCGGTGCTTCCATCTTCACTTTCCAGATCAAGGGCGGTGTGAAGGAAGCTCATGCGTTCCTCGACCACCTGAAGCTCTTCAGCCTGCTGGCTAACGTTGCTGACGTTAAGAGCCTGGTCATCCACCCGGCCACCACCACCCACAGCCAGCTCAGCGAGCAGGAACTGCTGGACCAGGGCATCTACCAGAACACCATCCGCCTGTCCATCGGTACCGAGAATGCCGACGACCTGATCGCCGATCTGGAGCAGGCATTCCAGGCAGTCAAGGAGTAATCCTTCAATTTTCCCCAAAGCCTTTTCATCAAGCTTGTTTCCTCCAAGCTGAGTTAGGGCAACACCGCATAATTCTAAGTGCCGATACGGCGAGCGAGGTGCGGCAGC
>ENA-ORLH01000195-ORLH01000195.1-human-gut-metagenome-genome-assembly--contig:-NODE-195-length-10933-cov-5.49311_pt1 | contig 10933 bp, 10 predicted proteins | sample MGYA00243069_ERZ508828 | MGnify/ENA primary metagenome ERZ508828 (study PRJEB26277, sample SAMN04329793) | human gut metagenome | biome: human-associated habitat | host: Homo sapiens | place: USA... | reverse complement strand
CCCCCTGCATGAAAGCGCGCTAGAAATTGCGGATCAAGTACTCGCTGGTAGTAACAAGGCCGGGATCATCCGGAAGAGTTAGCCCGGTGCGCTCGCCCAGGCCGAAAGCCCGTGCGGTATCCATCAGCGCTTCCGCTCCCAGCCTCAGTCCCATCTGGTACATGAACGGATTATTGGACATGGCCAGGGCACGAATGCAATTGGCGGAACCCAGAGGCACCTTGCTCCAGTTCTTGAACACGTGGTTGCCGATCGTGATGGAGGCGGGGCAGTCAATCACGGAATCCTCCGTAATTTTCCTGTTTTTGAGCGCGCTGGCAACGGTCATCACCTTGAACGTGGAAGCGGGGGGATAGCGCCCCTGGAACGCACGGGCGCCCAGCGGACCGGCGGGGTCATTGCGCAGGGCATCGTAATCCTTTTGGGAAATATTCGGGATAAACAGGTTCGGGTCGTAGGAAGGCGTGGAGGCCATCACCAGTATTTCCCCCGTCACGCAGTCCAGCACCACCATGGCGCCGCGCCTCTTGCCGCGGGAAAGAATGCGTTCCGCATCCCGCTGCCATTTCAGGTTCAGGGTGGTCACCACGGCGCCGCCCGGTTTGGGGCGTATTTGCAGTTCGTCCAAAATCTTGTTGCCGTCCTCGTCAAACATCAGGCGCCACACGCCCGGCGTTCCGGTCAGTGCCTTGTTGAATTCCTTCTCCAGCCCGGCACGCCCCTCCACCTGCTCAAACAGGGGGTCCATGTGGTTGATGGGGCCCGTAGGCAGCTTGCCGCGGGAACCCACATAACCTCCAATATGGCCCGCAATGGACTTCTCCGGATAATACCGGATATAAATGGGCATCAGCTGAAGGCCGCGGACATTCTTCACCTTGTCCTTCAGCTTCTCCGCATCTTCCGCGCGGATGACATTGGTCAGCGGCAGTGGCAGCCAGCGGCGGTGCTCATAATGTTTCCAGAACTGGTCGTCGGAAAAAGTCCATGCCTTTCCGGCTATTTTCTCCGCCTGCTGCAGGCAGTTGCGGGCAAACTCCACCACGCGGGACCTGTCCGGATTCTCAAAAATCTCAAACCTCAAGGCCAGCTGGTAGGCTACCTGCGTTACGGCCAGCGGCTCCCCGTGACGGTCCAGAATGGGGCCGCGGGGGGCGGGAATCAGGAGGGCCATCGTCCTGGCGGAAGGCCGCGTGCTGGTGTGGGCCTCGCGCGCGGCATCCAGGCGCCCCCCGCTCAAGGAAGGAATCAGGGAAAGGGAATCCAGCCCGCTCTGCTCCTTGTCCGTTTCCCGGGGCATTTCCGGAACATCGCCCAGCCCCTCTCTCTCTCCGGAAGCGGTGCCGTCAGACGTTTTCCTGTCCCCCAGGTCAACGGTTTTTACGGCGTCATCCTCTGCCGGAGCCTGGGCCGGAGTTGCCGCGGGGGCGGCCCGGCGTGAAGAACTTCCCCTGCGGGCGGCCTGGCCGCAGGCCGTGTCCGCAGCAAAGGCGGCCAAACTTGCCAGCAACACCAGGGAACGTATCAAAGCCATCATTTTCATGAACTTGCGGAAGTGTGCCAAATGTACGGGCAGGAATCAACGATTATTCGCGCTTGCACTTACTCCTGAACTACTACGGCCGTTCCCAGGCCGCATTTGTCAAACAAAATGCGGCATGCCTCCACGGGCACCCGGATGCACCCGTGGGAATTGGCATCCCGGTCCACGGTCCCCACATGCAGGCCGATTCCTCCGTGAATGCGCATCCACAGCGGCATTTTGGCTCCGATGAACTTGCCGCCGCGCGGAACGGGAGAGGAGGAAGTCGCGTCCGAATTCACGCACTTGCCGCTCACGTCAAACACGCTGCCGTAGGACCGGGAACGGTAATCCTCATCCTTCTGGATGATGGTGAACCTGCCCTGCGGCGTTTCATGGGTGGACCTTCCGGTGCAGACGGGGAAATCCATGGCCACCTGGTCGTCCACCCACAGCACGCCGCGCTGGTTCTTCAGATGAATGACAATTTTGCTGTTCTTCGTCCCGGCCTGGCTGATGCGGGCGTCGTGATACCAGACGTCCCGCGTATGGCGGTAATTCGGGTCCGCCACAAAGGCATTGTAGGAAGAGGCATACCTGCCGTCCTTCATCAGCGGCCTGCCGTTGGGAGCCTTCGTGGAAGAGGAGCACCCCGCCAGCAGCACGGACACACACAGGAAAAGGAGAAGGGTAATGGGCGCGCGCGGCATGCGGCTTGCTTACCCTCTCCAACTGCGGAAATCAAGCACGATTCCCTCCCGACCCGGCATGTTTTCACGGAATGATAAAGAAAAGACCTTTCTTGCGTATATATCCCCGTTCCACCTCTTTCCCGGCCTGCTTTGAATCATCTCTCTTCCACCTCCAAACGCCCCCCAAGACTGGCATCCCTGGATGCCCTGCGGGGATTGGACATGCTCGTCATCCTGGGACTGGACGCGCTTATCCTGCTGCTGGCTTCCACGGCGCCGGGAAACGGACTGCTCAACACCGCCGCCATCCAGATGACTCATGCCGGCTGGCAGGGACTGCGCCTGTATGACCTCGTCTTCCCCGTCTTCGGCTTCATTGAGGGCGTGTTCATGTCGTTCTCTCTGGCACGGCATGCGGATGAAAAAACCGGACCGGGGCCACGCCTGCTCAAAATCTGGAAGAGAGCCTCTCTCCTGGTCCTCCTGGGAATGCTTGTCAACGGCCCCCTTGCCTGGACGGAAGACATGAGGTATGCGTCCGTGCTGGGGCTCATCGGCCTTTCCTGCGCCATGGGGGGCACCTGCGTGCTCCTGCTCAGGCGCCGGAGAGCCATAGCCGCCGCGGCAGGCGGCATTCTGGCCCTGGTCGCCCTGCTCCAATTCTCCGGAGGGGACTTCACTCCTTCCGGCTCCGTCAATTCATGGCTGGACACGCACATGCTCCCGGGGAGCCTGCACGGCGGGACATTTGATCCGGAAGGCCCCCTCTGCATCATCTCCGCAGCCGCCCTGTGCCTGGGAGGCTGGCTGGCCGGAAGCTTCCTGCAGGACGGGCGCGTGCCGCCAGTCCGCCGTGTCCTGCTGATGCTGGCCGCGGGAGCATGCCTGTTCGGAATGGCGTGGGGGCTGGACGGCATCTACCCCATCATCAAGAAAATGTGGACCGGCACATTCGTGCTGGCCGCGGCAGGCGTCTCCCTGATGTTACTGGCACTGTTCCATCTGCTCATAGACGTCTGGAAATTCCGCCTATGGACGTTCCCCTTCCGTATCATCGGCCTGAACGCGCTGGCGGCCTACCTGATTTACCAGCTTCTCAACATCCACTCCCTCATCCAGCGCAGCTTCTGCGGGGCGGCAGACCTGTTTCCGCCCTTCCAGCCCGTTTTTCTGGCCGCCACCCTGCTCCTGCTGCAATGGCTGATTCTTTTTTTCTTCTACAAACGCAGTATTTTTATCAAACTGTAGCCTACTGAACATGATGACAACCGCACGCCTGATCATGCCATTGCTGATGGCACTCACTGCCTGGACGGCCGTTGCCCAGCCGCAAACCTCCCTGCTGCGTCCCGTACCGGGAAAAACCGCACTCCCCCTTCCCGTACCGCCCTACCAATCCTTCTGCTGGTTTGCGGCGGACCGGGGCCGATGGCCCGGCGACGGCAACCGCGTGCTGCCCTGGTTTGGAAAAACGGACCCCGGAAAGCTGATGGACGGCAAGCCGAACCCCACCGTCGCCAAGCCGGGCGTGCACGCCATGTTTGCCCTGTTCCATCTCAAGGACGGCCGGTACATGGCCGTACTGCCCGTTGCCGAACCGGATTCCCTGGCGTGGCTGAGCATTGACGGAAAGGGAAACTTCATGGTGGAATACGGCACCCTGGGGAAAAACCTCGCCAAACCCCAGTCCGTCCTCGCCGTCATGGCCGTGGACGGCAATATTTACAACACCTGCTCCGCCGTATGGGAAAAAGCCCTGTCCCTCCCCTTTTTGAAAGGCAGAACCCTTCCCCGTGAAAAAAAAGCCTACCCGGAACCCTTCAAATATCTCGGCTGGTGCAGTTGGGAACAATACAAGAAAAACATCACTTCCGCCCTTCTTGAAAAAACGGCGCGCCATCTGGAGGAATCCCCCGTGCCCGTCCGGTGGCTGCTGGTGGACGACGGCTTCCAGGTCCAGGAAGGGCTCAAGCTGATCAGCTTCCAGCCCCGGCAGGACAAATTCCCGGAGGGCTGGAAGCCCCTCATGAAGCACAAAAGCGCCAAGCTGAAATGGATGGGCCTGTGGCACTGCTATTACGGCCTTTGGAAGGGCATCCACCCCAAGCACCGGCTTGGCCCCCAGGTCGCCCGCGGACTGGTCTCCACCCCCAGGGGCAACATCCTGCCCGGCGACGGTCCCGGCGGAGCCGGGGCGTTCTACAAGCCCTTCCTCCAGTCTGTCAGGGACGCCGGGTTCGACTTCGTGAAGATCGACGTCCAGGCGGAATACCTGAAACAGGCGGACGGCCTGGACAACCCGGTCCACCACAACACCAAATGCTCCGAGGCGCTGGAAAAGGCATGCCGCCAGACAGGACTGGAGCTGATCAACTGCATGGCCCAGGGAACCGTCAACATCCAGAACACGCGGCACAGCGCCGTCACCCGGTGCAGCATCGACTATAAAATGGGAGTCGAGGCCACGGGCAAAGCCCTCCTTGTCCAATCCTACGCCAACACGCTGTGGCTGGGGCAGACCGCATGGCCGGACCACGACATGTTCCACTCCACGGACCCCGCCAGCGCCCGCCTGATGGCCATCTCCAAGGCCGTATCCGGCGGCCCCGTCTATCTCTCGGACCCGGCGGACAAACTCAACCCGGAACACATCATGCCTCTCGTCTGGTCGGACGGTCTTCTGCTCCGTCCCCTGGCTCCCGCCGTGCCCCTGCCGGACTCCGTCTTTCTGGACGCCCTGAATGAAGACCGCCTTTACCGGGTCATCGCCCCGCTGCCCGGCCAAAGCGCCGCAGTGGTCCTGTACAATCTGAAACACCCCTCCCCGGAAACGGCCATCCGCGGAAAAATCTCTCTGAACGACTACTGCCATGCCGGCGCCCTGCTGAAAGGAAATCAGGCGCTGGGCTATTACGGGACGCCCCTGGAAGGCATCGCCGCTTATTCGGCGGAAGGGGGACGCTCCCTCACGGCATCCCGGCCGGAGCTGGACGTGGACATCACGGGCTTCCAGGACCGGCTGTTCATCCTGGCTCCCATTGTCGGCGGCTGGGCGGTCATCGGCAGGGGGGACAAATTCCTCTCCCCCTGCGCCCTGGAAGGCACCCCGGAATACGCGAAAGCCTCCCTCCGCTTCCGCATCAGGGAATCGGGACCGGTCGTCATCTGGCACGGAAAGGGCCCGGTCAAGGCAGGCGGCACGCCCGTCAAAAACCTGGGAAACGGCTTCTATGAACTTCAATTCCCCGTCTCCTCCCGGCCTCTGGACGTCACGGTAACGGCGGAATGAATTTGCTCGCCACCGGAAAACGGGCCTGTCATGATAAGTCCATGTGCATTCTCCGTATCACGCTGGTTTCCGTGGCGCTGCTGACGTGCTGGCTGCCCCCTGCGGCATCCGGAAATACGGCGGAGCAGTCCGCGGCGGCGCCAAATGCTCCGGAACCGAAACAAGCCATAGAACAATTCCTGAGCCTGACCGCCATCTGGATGCTGGAGCTGGAATGGACGCACGCCTATGTCAACAAGACGCCCAGGGCGGAAGACTTCCGCAAGGCCATGCTGGCTGCGGGCTTGCAAGACTGCCCGCCGGACTTCCAGGAAGCATGGCTCAAGCAGGCGGCCAAACCGGGCCGCAACTACGCCGCCCCCGTGCTGCGCAAATACGGCATCAGCCTGAAAGACCTGCGGGAACGGCTCCAGGGAAGCCTTTTTAAAATAAATCCCGGCGTCCGGCCTCCCATCCCGCTTTACGCCGAAGAGGAAAAAATTCCGCGCATGGATCCCCGCACCTGCGGAAATCCCAAAGACATCCTGAAGGCGCTGGTGGCTCTGCGGGCCCAGGTCATGGACCTCACGCCGGCCCAGTTGGAAAAAGCCGCCCGGTCCATTGAACGGGTCATGCTGGAATTCACGCTCGCCTACGTGGAAACCTCCATCTGCATGAACGCCGGAGGCATCAGGGAAAGCCAGGTCCGGGAGCTCTTTTCCCCCATCAATACGGAACAATGCCCGGAAGACTTCCGCCGCGCATGGCGGCATGACCTGCCGTTCTTTCTGAAAGGCCGCTTCACGGGCAGCGAACTGGCCCTGTCCCCCCTGTGCAAAAAATACGGCGTGGACGAACAGGAACTGCTCCTCCGCGTGCGTAAAAAACTAGCGGAATGGGATGTCAAACCTCCCACGCCCCGGACGCAGGCCGAATTCCGCCGCGACATGCAGGAAATCAGGGAAAACATGCTGGGCGGCAGGAAATAACGCCTCCCGTACCCGCAAAAACGGTCCTTCCACGCGCCGGGCTCAGCCCAGCAGGCCCGCATCCATCCCCTCGTTATACTCCCACAGGCCCTGCTCCACCATGAACGAGCTCCAACTGTTGAGAAGTTGCTCAAAATACGCGGCATTCACATTAAAATGGTAAAACGTGTGGTCGGCCACGTCCAGCAGCTCGAACCTGGCCTTGTTCCTCTTCTTCCTCCACAATTCCGTCAGGCGTTCGCTGGTCCGCCACGGCAGCAGCCTGTCCCGCCCCCCATGGCTGGCGAACAGGGGGGGAAGCCCCTTTTGCAGACGCTTCAGCGGATTCAGGGAATCCCTCTGCTCCGGCGTCATCGTATCCGTCAGCTTGAACACGGAATCCGCGGAAAGGTCGCACACGCCGCGGAACTGGGCCACTGCCGCAGGTCCGGGCGGCAGGGGGGCCTTCTTGCGGAAAAGGGACCAGCGGGCGGGCTGGTCCGGCAGCGCCGCATGCAGGGCCATCAATCCTCCGGCATCGCTGCCCGCCACGGTAATGCGGGACGGGTCCAGCCCCAGCAGGGGGGCATTCTCATACACCCAGGCCCAGGCCTCGCGCGCCTCTTCCAGAATATCCAGCGGCTCCACTTCATACGCGCCGCGCGTGCGGAACATCGGAATAATGCTCGCAATGCCCTGCTGCGCCAGATGAAGAGCCCACGGCACAAAATCCCCCAGGCTCTTGCCCACCCACATGCCGCCGTGAAAAAACAGGACGGAGGGAACGGAAGCGGACGCCTCATGGCCCGGAGGAAAAAACGCGAAGGCCATCAGTTCCTCTCCGTCGGAAAAGCGCCTCCATGCAAAGCCGGGCTGCTCCCGCAGCAGTTTCCTGTAGCGGGCTTCCGCCAGATGATCGGCTTCCGTGAACAATTCCATGAGGACGGCTTCATGATGCAATTGTGTTGCACTCCGCGCAAGTTTGATGTCTAAATAATCGTGTAATGACCTTCCGCTCCTTTCTTGCCCTTGCCTGTTGCGCCGCAGCCTTCGTGAATTCCGCTCTCGCAGCGCCGCGCCCCGGAGACTCCCAATTGAGGGACGATCTGGACGTGGCCTACAACACCTGGCGCCTGCACATGCTCCGCGGCAACTATGACGGGTGGAGGGCCACCACCTCCGCCTACCGCCAGGTGAAAGTCCGCAATCTGGCCGTTTCCGAAAAGCGGCCCTTCCCCGCCTCCCTGTTCCGGCAGCCCATGGCGCCTCCGGCCCTGTCTCCGCTCATGTACGTGGGTTCCGTGGTGGACGGCCCCACGGCGGCGGCCACCTATTATGGAAAAGTGGACCTGGGGCTGGGCGAGGAACCCACGGACGCCAACGCCCTGGTCCTGTTGTTCACGAATGAACGCGGCAAATGGAAATACGACCAGGCCCGCTTCTTCAACCTCTCCCCCCACCCCGCCTTCAAGGACCGTCTGAAGCGCGGAGTCGCCACCGTGCTGATGGAGCAGGACTGATTCCAGCCCCTTGGAAAAATCCCGCCCGTTCCGCCTCTTTGCCCTCCGGCCAAATACATCGCCTAACTCCTGGTGGACTGCCCCGGTCGCACCGTAAAGGCCAATATCAACAACATCTCCCATCATGAATTCGACAACACCAGGCAGGCGGAAGTCATCTCCGGCGGCCTCAGGGACGGGGGCAACTCCATCACGCTGAACTTTGCGGACAGCCCCAGCGGCGAAAAAGGAGCCGTGCTGGTGGAAGTGTACATCATGCCGGAAATTCCGGGCCATCTCCCCGCACGCGCCTTCACCTACTTCGTTCCGCCCAAGGAACTCCCAAGAAACGGGCCTTCGCTGATCAACGTCACCCCGGAATTATTAAACACCATGGCCCCTAAAAGCGCACCCGCCGTACCGGGCGCCGCTAAATAAAATCGTCATTCTTCAACGTTTCCTGCGCGGGTCCGGTCATACCGCCATATGACAACTCAACCTCAAGTCAACAGCACCTCGGCGTTCGGCGGTCCATGGTGGAGGGGCATCCTTGGCGTCATTGAGCTATATCTTGGATTTATTGCTCTGGCGTCACCTTGGCTCGTAGGAGCCAGCTTCATCTGGGTCATCGGCATCATGCTGATGGTACTGGCCGTCATCCGGCTGGTGCAGGTATTTACCGTTCCGGCCTCCAGAGGGTGGAACCTGGTGATGGCTATCCTGTACGCCATCGTCGGCTGGTTCCTGTTCCGTGACCCGAACATCTCCCTGGCCATCACCACGCTCATCATCGGATGGGGCCTGGTCATCGCGGCCGTCTTCCAGGGCGCCTTATGGCTCCAGACCCGCTCCCTTCCCGCCAGCGGGTGGCGCCTGTTCAATGTAATCATTACGCTGATTCTTGGCCTCATGGTCATCTTCGGCTGGCCGGAATCCTCCGCCTGGTTCATCGGCACGCTGGTTGCAGTGGAACTCATCTTCTCCGGATGGACGCTGCTCCTGTACGCCTTCAGCGGCCGCTCCGGCCGTCTCCGCGAATCACTTTAATCATTCATGCCCCTCACCCAGGAAGAAACGGAACGCTACGCAAGGCATCTTTCCCTGCCGGAACTGGGCGAGGAAGGGCAGCAAAAACTCAAACGGGCGCACATCGCCCTGGTGGGCCTCGGGGGGCTTGGTTCCCCCGCGGCCCTTTACCTTGCCGCCGCCGGAGTGGGCAGGCTCACCCTCATTGATCCGGACGCGGTCACCCTCTCCAATCTCCAGCGCCAGATTCTGCACGCCACGGACTCCGCCGGAACCGCCAAGACGGCCAGCGCGTCCTGCCGCCTGAAAGCCCTGAACCCCGCCGTGGAAATCACCACGGCCACGGAACGCCTCACGCCGGACAATGCCCTGGCCCTGCTGGAAAAATGCGACCTGGCCGTGGACGCATCAGACAACTACGCGGCACGCTTTGCCCTGGCGGACGCCTGCGCCGCCCTCCGCATCCCGCTGGTGCACGGCGCCGTGAAAGGCTTCATCGGCCAGGCGGCCGTGTTCGCCCCCCACGAAGGCACGGCCTGCTACCGCTGCCTCTTTCCGGAAGAAACGCCCATGCAGGAGGAAGACACCGCCTCCGCGGCGGGCATCCTGGGCGCGCATGCGGGAATCATCGGGTGCATCCAGGCGCTGGAAGCCCTGAAAGCCCTTGCCGGCATCCCCTCTCCGCTCAGGGGAGGGCTGCTCTCCGCGGACACCCTGCGCATGCGCTTCACGGTCATTCCCCTGCATCCCAGCCCCACCTGCAAATGCAGGAACGGAGGGGAGGAGGAGCCGCAATGAAAAATTGACGGAAGAAGGGGCCTCTGGCATCATTCCCGCCAGATATGAACCATTTAACACGCGCCAGATCCGTTTTTGAAATGGAGATTGAAGAACTGCGTGGCGTCCTGTCCCGGCTGGATGAAAACTTCAACAAGGCCGTGGACCTCATGTCCCGGGCCCTGGACCGCGGCAACAAGATCGTCATCGCCGGCGTCGGAAAATCCGGCAACGTCGGGGCCAAAATCGTAGCCACCCTGAACTCCACGGGCACGCCCACCGTCATGCTGGACTCCCTGAACGCCCTGCACGGGGACCTGGGCATCGTCCAGGACGGAGACGTCTGCATCGCCATGTCCTTCTCCGGGGAAACCACGGAACTCCTGACCCTTCTTCCCTTCATCAAGCGCTTAGAACTTCCCGTCATCTCCATGACGGGGAACATCCATTCTTCTCTGGCCAAATACTCGGACGTCGTCCTGGACACGGGAGTTTCCCGCGAGGCCTGCCCGCTGAACCTGGCCCCCACGTCCAGCACCACGGCCATGCTCGTCATGGGGGACGCCCTCGCCATGGCCCTGGTGGAAGCGCGCCACTTCACCGCAAAAGACTTTGCCAAACGCCACCCGGGCGGCTCCCTGGGCCGCGCCCTCCTTACCAAGGTGAGCGACTTCATGCGCCAGGGTGATGAAATGGCCATTCTGCCGGAAACGGCCTCCTTCAACGACCGCCCACACGGGAGCCTGCATCCTGCTAACGGCGGACGGCAAACTGGCCGGCATCTTCACCCACGGCGACATCGTCAGGGCCTACGGCGCCAACCCTCTCATCGGCCAGCAGCCCGTCGGCGGCCTCATGACCCGCAACCCCATCTACGTGATGGAAGACGACCTGGCGGCGGAAGCCGTGAAAGCCGTCAGCAACCGCCACATTGACGACCTGGTGGTACTCAACAAGGACATGGCGCCCGTCGGCATCATCGACCTCCAGGACCTGGCGCGGATGAAGCTGGTTTAACCTCCGCATCCCTCCGACACTCTCCGGCATCCGTGGTAGAAAAGTAACAAATCCATCACGGATGCCTTTTTCATTGAACGGAACCCGTTCCTTCTCCAATCTAAAAAAAATCGGCATGTCTCTCAAATTCCTTATACCCCTCATCACCTGCGCCTGGGGCCTCT
>ENA-ORLH01000191-ORLH01000191.1-human-gut-metagenome-genome-assembly--contig:-NODE-191-length-10987-cov-4.70152_pt1 | contig 10987 bp, 8 predicted proteins | sample MGYA00243069_ERZ508828 | MGnify/ENA primary metagenome ERZ508828 (study PRJEB26277, sample SAMN04329793) | human gut metagenome | biome: human-associated habitat | host: Homo sapiens | place: USA... | reverse complement strand
AGCGGAAGCGCTGACAAGTGTCCATGTGCTTCCGCAGGAATTATCAACTGCGAAAGGAGCAACTGATTTTATGAAGTTGACGATTTATGCGAAGAATATGACGGTTTCTCCCCATGTGACCCGCCGCATTGAGAAAAAGACGGAGCGCATGAGCCGCTATCTCCTGCCCGATACGGAAATGCAGGTTCGGCTGAGCAAGGAACCCAAGCGCGATATTCGCACCGTCGAAATCACCGTCCCCATGGGCAATGGCGTTATCCTCCGCTCGGAGGCCTCTGAGCCCGAAAACCTCTTCCTCGCCATTGATCAGGCGCTGGCGAAGATGGAACGTCAGATTCACCGCCACCGCTCGAAGCTCGGCAAGCGCATCCGCGACGATGCTTTCGCCAGCAATGAGCTGGAATTCATCGAGGATGAGGACGCTGCGGCGGAAGAGAGCGTGCCGGAAATCGTTCGCCACAAGACCTTCCCCGTGCGTCCGATGTCTGTAGAGGACGCCGCTGTTCAGATGGAAATGCTGGGACACAGCTTCTTCGCGTTCGTCAACGCCGAAACCGAGGAAATCAACGTGTTGTATCAGCGCAAAGACGGAAAACTGGGCTTATTGGAGCCGGAAAACTGAGGAATCTCTGACTTATTCGGCAGTCATCTGGCGAATGTCTTTTCCGCCATCTGCTGCTTGACAAAATCTCGATTTACCTCCAGTAAACCTTCGATTTTGTCAATTGCATCTGACGAAAAATTCATCCACCATCTGACCACCTCATTTCATCAGAGCTTCCTAACAGCTCCCCGTGGGCGGTGCGAGCCGCCTGCCCAGTCCATGCTGTCTGAGCCTTGAAACATATAGGTCAACCCCGACAATTGCATAACGAAGAGCCTGCTGCAAGCGGATTGCGGCAGGCTTTTTTCGCGTGCAGGCGGATGATGCAGAAATGCAGACAAAAATTCGCCGAAATATGCAGAATCAGCAGGAAAATCGGTGCGCCATCGCGAATTTTTATGGAAACATGCCGCAAGGAGGTTGAACATGCAGCATTATCTTTTCGTTCATTTTCGGGAGAAAACATCCCCTGACGGCGAACAGGTGCACTTCGCCGTCAGCCGCGACGGATTCCACTGGCAGGCGCTCAACGGCGGACATCCTGTCCTCTGGGCATACTATGGCGACCGCGGTGTGCGCGATATGACCATCGTCCGTGACCACGCATCCGGAAAATTCCACATTTTCGCGACTGACCTCAGCCTGTCCTACGGGATGCGCAACCAATATCAGCACTCATGGCGGAATATCGGGCTAAACGGCAGCAGAGATTTGGCGCATTGGGTCTCCGATGACCTCGTGCATTGGTCGGAGGAGGAAATGGTGCGCTTCGGCACGGACGACATGGGCTGCGTCTGGGCGCCCGACGTGATTTTTGACAGCGAACACGGCGAATATCTCGTGCACTGGTCATCGAAGCACCGCTGCAACAACTTCGGGAATATGGCGATTTACGGCAGTCGGACAAAAGATTTCGTCCATTACAGCGAACCGGAATTGATTTACCGCAAGCCGGACAGCAGCATCATCGACTCCGCGATGTATGAAGAGAAGGGCAAATTCTACCTTTTTGTGAAAAGCAGCCCGAACCCGGACAACTTGCTGCTGCTCGTCAGCGACCATGTGAATGGAAAATTCGAGCGCGTGGAAGGCTTCGATGATTCGATGGGTGCGCAGACGAAGGGCATGTACGAAGCGCCGACCGCCGTCAAACTCGCCGACGGCCGCTGGTGCCTGTTTGCGGATTTCTACGGCGCGGGCTGCGCGGGACAGGGGTACGTTCCGTTTGTGTCGGACGACCTGACGAAGGGCGTTTTTACCCGCGCAGATGAGGCTTTCCATTTTCCCTACGGCTTTAAGCACGGCACGATTCTGCCGATTACGGAGGAGGAGTACGAGCGGATGCTGGCGCGCGACTGGACAGACGTGCCGGACTTGCGGTAAACCCCTATATTTCGCCGGATTTTGACGAAAATCGGTTGACATGCCTCCCGCAAACTGCTATCATGGACACTGGCTGCGTATGGAAATGCGCAAACCGGGGAAAAATCAATCAGACAAATGGCGGGAATGCCCGCGGTTGAGGTGCTTTCATGTTAGACATCCAGCATTTGTCCTTTGCCGTCACGAATGAGGCGGCGGGAAAGGAAATCCTCCATGATATTACGCTGACGGTGGACAGCGGGCGTTTTGTGGTCATCACCGGGCCGAACGGCGGTGGAAAATCGACGCTGGCGAAGATGATTGCCGGTATCGAGAAGCCGACAGCAGGCAAAATTCTGCTCGACGGCACGGACATGACCGACCTGTCTATCACCGACCGCGCCAAACTCGGCGTCAGCTACGCCTTCCAGCAGCCTGTGCGCTTCAAGGGCATCACCGTGCTGGATTTGCTGCGGATTGCGTCGGGCAAGCGCCTATCGGTCAGCGAAGCGTGCGCGATTTTGTCCGAAGTGGGGCTTTGCGCGCGGGATTATGTAAACCGTGAGGTAAACGGCAGCCTGTCCGGCGGCGAACTCAAGCGCATTGAGATTGCAACGGTGCTCACGCGCGGCACGCAGCTGTCCGTGTTCGACGAGCCGGAAGCGGGCATCGACCTGTGGAGCTTCCAGAACCTCATCAGCGTCTTTGAGCGGATGCGGCAGGTGCGCAGCGACCGCACCATCCTCGTCATCAGCCATCAGGAGCGCATTCTGAACATTGCGGATGAAATCATCGTGCTGGCGGAAGGGAAAATCGTCAGCCACGGCAGCCGCGCGGAAATTCTGCCGACGCTGCTGGGCACGCCGTCCGCCGTCAGCGCGTGCGCACAATTGGAAAAGACCACCGGGAAGGAGGGCAACTGCTGATGAGCGAGAAGATTACGGCTGTTCAGCGCAGACTTCTGGAAGAAGTGGCGGATTTGCACGGCGTGCCGGAGGGCGCGTACAACATCCGCGCGAATGGGCATTTGGCGTCGCGCCAGACGACGGCGAACATCAGCATCGAGTCCAAGACGGATGTGTCCGGCATCGACATCCGCATCAAGCCCGGCACGGTCAACGAGAGCGTGCACATTCCGGTCGTGCTGAGCGAAAGCGGCTTGAAGGAAATGGTCTACAACGACTTCTACATCGGCGAGGGCAGCGATGTGCTGATTGTCGCGGGCTGCGGCATCGACAACTGCGGTTCGCAGGATTCCCAGCACGACGGCCTGCACCGCTTCTTTGTGGAGAAAAACGCGCACGTCCGCTACGTCGAGAAGCACTACGGTTCGGGCGACGGCACGGGCAAGCGCCTGCTGAATCCCGGCACGGAGGTGCATCTGGCGCAGGGCAGCAGCATGGAGATGGAAATGGTGCAGATCCGCGGCGTGGACAGCACCATCCGTACAACGACGGCGGAGCTGGAAGCCGGTGCGCGCCTTGTCGTCCGCGAACGGCTGATGACGCACGGCGACCAGAAGGCGGAAAGCATCTACGTCGTGACGATGAAGGGCGCGGGCAGCAGCGCGGATGTCGTGAGCCGCTCGGTTGCCAAGGACAACTCGTGGCAGAAGTTCGACAGCCGCCTTGTCGGGCAGGCCGCCTGTTCCGGCCACACGGAGTGCGACGCGATTATCATGGATCACGCGAAAATTCTTGCCGTGCCGCAGCTCGAAGCGGACGACCTCGACGCCGCGCTGATTCACGAAGCCGCCATCGGCAAGATTGCGGGTGAGCAGATTATCAAGCTGATGACCCTTGGGCTGACCGAGCAGGAAGCGGAAGAGCAGATTATCAGCGGATTCTTGAAATAAGAGCCGACAATGGAGGGCATGAAGTATGCGAACAGCACAAATGTTTCTTGCAGTCCATCTGCTGCTTTGCGTAACTTTGATGTCGGCAACAGCAGAAATTCTGACGATTGACCTCGACAACGCAAGTTACGAGGAAATTGACAATGCTTATCAGCAATTAAAACAAGAGCGCTTGGATAAAATAAAAGAAAAATTCAAAGAGACCTATGAACCTGAACCTAAATCAGACATTATGTTCCGAGGCATTCCGTGGGGAACGACGCGAAGTGAAGTTGAACAGCAGATTGGCATTACGTCCAGACAATCAACTTATCTTTCAAAACTGAATCGAGTTATTGGTGAAGACATAGGAATTAGCACCTCATATAGTACTTTTCAGCTGGCTGGTTATTCAGTATCAACTGATGTGAATTATGTATATCCAATTGAAGAGGGGGTAATAATTCGCGATGCGGATTTAGCAATGATAGTCTTTGTCGAGTACATCATCTTTGATGTTTCAGATGCAAGTAAAGTTGTTGATGATTTGACAAATAAACTGGTTAAACTGTATGGCAACTATCAAATTGATGATGGAGCACGGATTTGGTTTGACAACAATAATAATGCAATTCAAGTGCATCCCGCATCAACCAGAATTTATATCATTTATACTTCAGAAATGGCAGACCGAATGATAGATTCTGCCAATCAAGTGCGCAATGCTGAAGTTGCTGAGCAGGAAGAACTGCTAAGAATCCAAAACCAGAATAACTATGATGGGTTGTAAATCAATTATCATGTGCCTACCTCAACATGGTCTATTGAGGTAGGCAATTTTAGTGAAAAGAAATAGGAGAATACTTGCCTTTTTGTCCATTTTCGCCTATAATACAACCAGAAAATCGCCTTTCCCGCCATCGGCAGGAAGAAAGGAAGCCCTATGTCTGACCGCACATTCGCCACCCACCAAATCCGCCGCGCCGTTCCCGTCCCGACGCTGTGGGATTTCGCTGCCCTTGACACCGACGCACCCGTCCCCGCGCGGCTGCCCGTCCCCAGCGCATGGGAGCTTGTCCCTGCGCTCCACAACTACCGCGGGCGCGCGCACTACACGACCCGCATTCGCTGCGGGGGCAATATCCGCCTGTATTTCGGCGGCGTGTCCTTCCGCGCACGCGTCCTGCTGGATGGCAATGAAATCGCCCGGCACTACGGCGCGTTCACCGCGTTTGAGACAGTCGTGCGCCGCCTGCCCGACGGCGAACATGCGCTGACCGTCGAGGTGGACAACCGTTTCGGGGAGGATTCCGCCCTGCATGTTCCGAATGACTACTATTCTTATGGCGGCATCACGCGCCCGGTCGTCATTGAGCAGCTGCCGGACGTGTTTGTGGAGCGCGTCGGAATCACGACGAAGCGCGCGGCGGACGGCTGGACGGCGGATATTTCCGCAACCATCCGCAATCTGGCGGATGAAGACGCATCGGCGGATGTCACCCTCACCCTTGCCGGGCAGACGTTCACCCAAACCGCGCACATCCCGGCGGACAGCACCGCCATCATCCGCATTCCCGATGCGCATTATGCGGATGTGACCGCGTGGACGCCTGACACGCCCGCGCTCTACGCCCTCCGCGCTGAAATCCGCGAAGGAAATCAAGTGCTGGATGATCTCATTGACCGCGTCGGCTTCCGCGAAATCAGCATTTCCGGAATGGATCTGCTGCTCAACGGCGAGAAGCTCCGCCTGATGGGCTTCAACCGCCACGAGGAGTACGGCGCGTTCGGCTGCGCGGTGCCGCTGCAGGCGATGGCGCAGGACATCCTGATGATGAAGGACATGGGCTGCAACTGCGTGCGCACCTGCCACTACCCCAATGACCCACGATTCCTCGACCTCTGCGACGAAATGGGGCTGCTGGTGTGGGAGGAGGCGCACGCGCGCGGCTTGCAGGAAGAGCAAATGCGCAACCCGAACTTCATGCCGCAGACATGGCAGTGCGTGCGCGAAATGGGTGCACAGCACCGCAATCACCCGTCCATTTTCATCTGGGGATGCCTGAACGAGTGCGCGGACAACTGTGATTACGGCGCGGACTGCTATCGCGAAGTCTATGCGCTTCTGCACGACTTGGACGCGTCCCGCCCGATGACCGCCGCGCTCTTGGAGCGCCCCGGCAGCCGCGTCTATGGCGACAGCGACGTGGTGAGCGTGAACATCTATCCGCAGTGGTATCACAACACGCCCGTTGCGGAGAGCCTGGCGCAGAAACTCAAGGAAATCCGCGAGCACGGCGGGGCGGGGAAGCCCGTCATCATCAGCGAAATCGGCGCGGGCGGCATTTACGGCTACCATGACCCGCTGGGCGAATCGAAGTGGTCGGAGGAGCGGCAGTGCACAATTCTGCGCGATCAGGTGGAGGCGGTGCTTAAGAACCCGGCGTGCAGCGGCGTGTTCCTGTGGCAGTTCGCGGATTGCCGCGTGACGGAGGAATGGGCGATGCACCGCCCGAAGACGCACAACAACAAGGGCGTGGTGGACGAGTATCGGAGACCGAAGATGAGCTACGCTGTGGTGAAGGAGCTGTTTCAAAAGCAGAAAGGGTGAAGAAAGCCATGGAGATGTTTGATAAAATCAAACATGATATTGAACAGGATTACTATCGGGAGCATTATCCAAACGATGGACAGCGTTTTATCGCGTGGTATATGCTGAATATTCATAATCTCGATATTCATGAATCAAAAGACTGCATTACAGTCGGTGCGGGTGACAAGCAGATTGATGCTATCTATATAGACAATCAATCCAGCACCATTTACATTATGCAGGGAAAATTCTATGCAGGCAGCACGCTGGACAGCGAACCGCTTCGGGAAGTTCTGTCAGCGTGGATACAAATTAAAGACTTGCCGCATCTGCAAGAGGGCGCGAATCAGAAGCTGAAAATCAAGATTAGCGAAATGGCAACCGCTTTGGAGGATGATTACGAAATCTGCTTTGAGCTGATTACAACGTCTGCCTTGACGGATGCAGCAAAATCGGATTTAGAGGCGTTTCAGAAAGAATTGGCGGAAAGCGACACGTTGTCTGCAAATCTGGTCATTGTGGATAATGATATCTTGGCGTTTAAGTACAACGAAGCAATGAACAAAAACCGCCCATATATCAACCATGAGTTTTTCTTGGAGCAGGGCAAGTACATGGAACTGCTGATAGGAAGCACGAAAGCGGTAATTGGCGCACTGCCGCTGAAAGACTGCGTCAAAATACCGGGGATTAAGGATGGCAGCTTGTTTCGCAAGAATGTGCGACAATCGCTTGGAAACAGCAATAAGGTTAATAAAGCGATTGCGCAGACAATTAAGAAAGATGCAAGAGACTTCTTCTTCCTGCACAATGGCATTACGGCAATTTGCTCCCATATGGAATTGAAAGGGAATCATCTATCCGTCAAGGAACTCAATGTGGTTAATGGCTGTCAGTCGCTCAGCACCATTTACAGCTCCAGCGAGACCGCGAAGAAGGCGACGGATGCGTACATTCTTTTCCGATTCTATGAAATCAGCGAATCCGACCGTGCCGACAAAATCAGCACGTCGACCAACAGTCAGAGCGCCGTCAAAGCCAGAGACTAGCGAAGCAAAGATAAATCGGTGCTGGCGCTGAAAAAGGCTTACGAGCAATTTAACCCGGACGGCTATTTCATTACGAAACGCGGCGAAAAAGTTGATAAGCTGAAATATAATGATGCAAATGTCGTCAATTTGACGGACTTGGGAAAGCAGCTTATTGCATGGCAATCGCAGCGCCCGACGATTTCTTACAGCGAGACTAAAATCTTCGATAAGTATTTTGACCAACTTTTTCATCGTCCCTATTCGCCTGAAAATGTTCACGCACTGCATGTTATTTTCGACAGCGTATATAGCAAATGGAACGCAGAAAATCCGATGGGGCTGAATGTAACGCTGCTTTCCATGAAAGCGTATGCGCCATATCATCAATTTTTCGCTGTCTCTGTGATTCATGGCGAAATCAACAATATGCCCAATGACAGCGTTCCGATTGCCGCCATTGCGCTTGAAAAACTTATGGGAAGCGGCACGCTTGATAACGTGATTGAAATTGCGGGCGCCTGTCTCGGAACCGCCATGGATGCCGCATCGTCGGAAGTGACGGAAAACGGGAAAATTTTTGTTCCACAGAATTGGATAAAATCAAAAACATCGCTGAAAGATATTCGCAGCGCCGTGAAGAACTATTTCAACATTCTGCGCTTTACGCCAGTCGGCAAGCAAATGCTTGAACAGCTTCGCAGCGGCTTGAAAATGAATGCTGCCGATTTTGAAGCACGCTGGACAGCAGACTGAAGCTGTTTTTGCGTAAGAAATTTCTCTACCCACTGAAAAAACAGTTGAAAAACAGGCGTACTTGTGGTATAATCAGCAAGACTACGCACCTTTGTCCTGCGGTCCTTGTGCTGTGGATGCAGTGAGTCGCCGCGAAGGGGCAGAGGGTGGTTGAAGGCATAGCCCGCAATCAAGCGAGGCAGCCCGAAAAACAAGGAGGAAAACAACTATGGCAGTCATTTCCATGAAGCAGCTCCTCGAAGCTGGCGTCCACTTTGGTCATCAGACCCGCCGCTGGAACCCGAAGATGGCGCAGTACATCTTCACCGAGCGCAACGGCATCTACATCATCGACCTGCAGAAGACCGTCCGCAAGATCGACGAAGCGTACGCGTTCGTCCGCGACACCGCCATGCAGGGCAAGACGATCCTGATCGTCGGCACGAAGAAGCAGGCGCAGGAATCCATCGAGTCCGAAGCGAAGCGCTGCAACATGTACTATGTCAACAACCGCTGGCTGGGCGGCATGCTGACCAACTTCCGCACCATCCAGACCCGTATCCGCCGCCTGAACGACATCGACAAGATGGAGCAGTCCGGCCAGTTCGACCTGCTGCCCAAGAAGGAAGTCATCCAGCTGAAGGCGGAGCGCGAAAAGCTCGAGCAGAACATCGGCGGCATCCGCGAGATGAAGAAGCTGCCCGGCGCGCTGTTCGTTGTTGACCCGCGCAAGGAACACATCGCTGTGACCGAAGCCCGCATCCTGAACATCCCGATCGTTGCGATCGTTGACACCAACTGCGACCCGGACGAAATCGACTACGTCATCCCCGGCAACGACGACGCCATCCGCGCGGTCAAGCTGATCGCCGGCAAGATGGCTGACGCTGTGCTGGAAGGCAAGCAGGGCGAGCAGTCCGCTGAAGAAGCGCCCGTGGAAAAGACCGAGGCGTAATCCCTCGCAAACCCGTTTCAACATCGAAAAAGATTTGGAGGATGAACCTTATGGCGAATATCACTGCTGCTCTGGTCAAGGAGCTCCGCGAGCGTACCAACGCGGGCATGATGGACTGCAAGAAGGCGCTTGTTGAATCCGACGGCGACATGGACAAGGCCATTGACTGGCTGCGCGAAAAGGGACTTGCGCAGGCCGCCAAGAAGGCTGGCCGTATCGCGGCGGAAGGCTCTGTTGTGGCTTACTGGACGTCTTGCTTCTGCTCCGGCGCGCTGGTGGAAGTCATCTGCGAAACCGACTTCGTTGCCAACACCGACAACTTCAAGAATTTCGCGAACGCTGTTGCGAAGCACGTCGCGCTGGCGAACCCGGCTGACCTCGACGAGCTGATGAAGCAGAAGTTCGTTGACGACGAGTCCAAGACCATCGAAGACATGGTTTCTGACGCGACCGTTGCCATCGGCGAGAAGATCACCGTCCGCCGTTTCGCCCGCTATGAGACTGAAGGCGTTGTGTCTTCCTACATCCACATGGGCGGCAAGGTCGGCGTTATGGTCGAAGTTGCGACCGATGAAGTCGGCAAGAATTCCGACCTCGTGAAGGAATTCGCCCACGACGTGTGCCTGCAGATTGCGGCTGCCAAGCCGGAAGCTGTCCGCCGCGAAGAAGTGGATGCCGACAAGCTGGCGAAGGAAGCCGAAATTCAGCGCGCGAAGGCGATTGAATCCGGCAAGCCCGAAAAGATCGTTGACCGCATCGTCGCGGGTCAGATCGAAAAGTACTACAAGGAAGTGTGCCTGCTTGACCAGCAGTTCGTCAAGGATGGCGACAAGACCATCACCTCTCTGATGAACGAAACCGCCAAGGCGGCTGGCACCACGCTGGACATCGTGCGCTACGTCCGCTTCGAGCGCGGCGAAGGCATCGAGAAGCGCAAGGACGACCTCGCGGCGGAAATCGCTGCGATGAAGAAGGCGTAATTGCGTCTCCATCCGCATAAATATCAGGGAGACTGCGGGAAAAATTCCTGCGGTCTTCCTTTTTTCTATCCTATTTTCTGCATTCATTATTGCCTTGTTTTCCTGCACCCTCTTGCCAAAAAGCGTTTGAAGGAGTAAAATAGAACGTGGGAAAAATGCCGAACGCGGCGACCTTTGCCGCTTGAGGGATGACAACTGAGGAGGAAATTTCATGGCTGTCTACAAACGTGTACTGCTCAAACTCTCCGGCGAGGCGCTGAAAACGGGCAATGACCTGTTTGATTTCGATCAGGTGCATCGTGCCGCCGCCGTCATCCGCAAAATGGCGGATATGGGCACGCAGATTGGCATTGTCATCGGCGCGGGGAATATCTGGCGCGGCCGTCAGGGCCCGGCGGCGAACATGGACGCCGTTACCGCTGACCAGATGGGGATGCTCGGCACGGTTATCAACTGCCTGTGCATGGCGGACGCGCTGCGTCAGGCGGGCGTGGATGCCGTGGTGATGTCCGCCGTGGACATGAACCGCTTCTGCGAGCCGTTCAACGCCATGACCGCGCGGCGCTATTTGTCCGAAGGGCGCGTGGTGCTGTTCGCGGCAGGGTCGGGCAATCCGTGCTTCTCCTCCGACACGGCGGTCGCGCTGCGGGCAATCGAAATGCAGGTGGATGCCATCTTGATGGCGAAGAACATCGACGGTGTGTACACCGCTGACCCGCACAAAGACCCGAACGCAACGCTGATTAAGGACATTACCTATCAGGAGGCGCTGCAGAAGGGCTTGAAGGTGATGGATGCGGCGGCGTTTGCGCTGTGCGCGGAGAATCATGTGCCGATGGTGCGCGTGTTTGGGCTGGATGTGCCGGAGAATTTGATTTCGGTGCTGGAAGGCAGCG
>ENA-ORLH01000185-ORLH01000185.1-human-gut-metagenome-genome-assembly--contig:-NODE-185-length-11260-cov-8.64337_pt1 | contig 11260 bp, 8 predicted proteins | sample MGYA00243069_ERZ508828 | MGnify/ENA primary metagenome ERZ508828 (study PRJEB26277, sample SAMN04329793) | human gut metagenome | biome: human-associated habitat | host: Homo sapiens | place: USA... | reverse complement strand
ACCGAAGCAGGGGCAGCGGTCGCAGAGTGCGAGGGGCTTTTGCCCCCGCAGCACGATGCGGGTACCGCAACCCGACATTATCGAGCATTTTGGCAACGCAGATGCCGTGCCGCAGCCGCCGGAGCGGTGCTTAAGCCGCAAGGCGGGAATTGTGCGGTGTTGCCTTAGAATCTGTGGCGTACAGTCAAACATTTGCCTTTCTCCCCCGGCGGGATGATGGCCCCCCTCACCACGCATTTTCCATCAAATTTTGCTTTTTTCTCCCCTTACCGGCTAAAAATCCGGTATCAGGCGTTGCAATCCCTTAAAAATCATAGTAAAATAAAAAGGTATGTCTTGTAGCCTTTCTTGTAATAGTTCAGGTGCCGCCTGAAAACCAGAGTGATAGAGGAGTGTTCCCCATGTGACGGAAGCAGACAACCGTAAAAAGTCACATTGCAATGGAATAAAGGAGTATTGACTTTCATGGCAACTTTGCGTGAAGAAATCGAGCGCCGCCGGACGTTTGCGATCATTTCGCACCCGGACGCCGGCAAAACCACATTGACCGAAAAGCTGCTGCTGTACGGGGGAGCCATCCAGACCGCCGGTTCCGTCAAGGGCAAGCAGAGCGCCAAACATGCCGTTTCTGACTGGATGGATATTGAAAAACAGCGCGGTATCTCTGTTACCTCCTCTGTTTTACTGTTCTACTATCAGGGCAAGAGCATCAACATTCTGGATACCCCCGGCCACCAGGACTTCTCCGAGGATACCTACCGCACCTTGATGGCGGCGGATTCCGCCGTCATGGTCATCGACGCCGCCAAGGGCGTTGAGGCCCAGACCATCAAGCTGTTCAAGGTCTGCACCCTGCGCCACATCCCCATCTTCACCTTCATCAACAAGATGGACCGCGAAGCCCGCGACCCGTTTGAACTGATGGAAAACATTGAGACGATCCTGGGCATCAAAACCTACCCGATGAACTGGCCCATCGGCTGCGGCAAAGAGTTCAAGGGCGTGTTTGACCGCGGTACCCGCAAGGTGCTGGCTTTTGAAAGCGATGGCCGCGCCAACGGCGTGAAGATGGTGGACGAGATCACCGCCGAGCTGGGCGCACCCGAAATGGACGAATTGATCGGCGCAGCCAACCACCAGAAGCTGGCTGACGACATTGAGCTGCTGGATGGCGCCGCCGAAGAGTTTGACCTGGACGCTGTGCAGCACGGCCAGCTGAGCCCCGTATTCTTTGGCTCCGCGCTGACCAACTTTGGCGTGGAACCTTTCCTGAAAGAGTTCCTGCGCCTGACCCCGCCGCCACTGCCCCGCAAGGATGCCCCCACCGGCGATGTGGTGGATCCCTGCAGCGAGCAGTTCAGCGGCTTTGTGTTCAAAATCCAGGCCAACATGAACAAGAATCACCGCGACCGCATTGCGTTTTTGCGCATCTGCTCCGGCAAGTTTGAGCGCGGCATGGAAGCATTCCATGTGCAGGAGGGCAAGAACATCAAGCTTGCTACCGGCACCAGCCTGATGGCTGACGACCGCGCCATCGTGGACGAAGCCTATGCCGGCGATATCATCGGTCTGTTTGATCCGGGCATCTTCTCCATTGGCGATACGCTGTGCACCGGCAAGCAGCATGTGCAGTTTGCGGGCATCCCCACCTTTGCACCGGAACATTTTGCCCGCGTGACCCAGGTGGACACGATGAAGCGCAAGCAGTTTGTGAAAGGCATGGAGCAGATCGCACAGGAAGGCGCGATCCAGATTTTCCGCGACCTTGGCTCCGGTATGGAGGAAGTTATCGTCGGCGTGGTCGGCGTGCTGCAGCTGGAAGTGCTGGAATACCGCCTGCGCAACGAATATAACGTTGACATCCGTATGCAGACCCTGCCGTATGAGCACCTGCGCTGGATCATGAACGACCCGGACGAGCTGGACCCCAAAACACTGGACCTGACCAGCGACACCCGCTGCATCGAGGACCTGAAGGGCAACCACCTGCTGCTGTTCGGCAGCCCGTGGAGCATCAACTGGGCCGAGCAGCACAACGAACAGCTGAAGCTTTCCGAGTTCGGCAACCTGACGTTCTGATTTTGTTTTGTAATTATGCAAAAAGGCATTGCGGGCCGCGCGTCTGCAATGCCTTTTTTGCATCTTGCGGTTGCACATGGGGGCCAAAACGGGTATACTGAGAGAGTATAACTTTGTCCTTTTGCAGAAAGGAGGCAGCCCGGATGAAGGCTGACCGCTATTTGTTTGATGGTTCCCACCCATGCGCGCTGCGCAAGCTGCCCTGCGACAGCAAGGATGACCATGTAAAGAAAGAAGATATCCTGGCCAAAACTGCTGAAAATCTGGAAAAGATGGCCGCCCTGCAGGACGCCTTTTACGCCGATGGGCGCGAGGGCCTTGTGATCATTCTGCAGGCGCTGGATGCCGCCGGGAAGGACAGCACCGTAAAGCATGTGATGGGCGGCCTGAACCCCCAGTGTGTACAGGGACCCAGCTTCAAGCAGCCCACCAGCGAGGAACTGCACCTCGACTTTTTGTGGCGGGTGAACAAAGCTCTGCCGCCCCGCGGCAGCATTGCCATTTTCAACCGCAGCTATTACGAGGACGTTCTGGTGGTGCAGGTCCACGACCTGCAAAAGACCTACCAGATGGCCCCGCGCGTGCTGGAAGACAGCAAGAAGGACTTTTTTGAAAAGCGCTACCGCCAGATCCGCAGCTATGAAGAATACCTGTACGAGAACAGCTACCGCGTGGTCAAAATCTTTCTGCACGTTTCCAAGGACGAACAGAAAAAGCGCTTTTTAGAGCGCATTGACCGCCCGGAAAAGAACTGGAAGTTTTCCTGCTCCGACCTGAAAGAGCGGATGCGTTTTGACGAATATCTGGATACCTTTGATGAAGTCATCACTGCAACCGCTACCAAGCACAGCCCGTGGTATGCCATCCCGGCTGACCAGAAATGGTACACCCGCTACCTGGTCAGCGAGATTGTACTGGATGCTTTGCAGAAGAGCTGCCACGAATACCCGGTGCTTTCGGACGATGCAAAGGCCGAACTGCTGAACTGCAAGGCAGCGCTGGAACAGGAATAATGCCAAACGCTGCCGGGTGGATGTTCCCCCGGCAAGCCGCAAAAGGAGGGGCGCACTTTGCCGCCGATCCGCGTATTACAAATCATGCCCGCCATGGACGCCGGCGGCATGGAAACCTTTGTCATGAATGTCTACCGTGCCGTGGACCGCAGCCAGGTACAGTTTGACTTTTTGTACCACTATGATAAGCCCTGCTTTTATGATGCTGAAATTGAAGCCCTGGGCGGGCACATTACCAAGCTGACGGTGCGGCAGGACAATAATATCCCGAAATACCTGCATGACCTGCGCGCCTTTTTTACCGCGCACCCGGAATACAAGGTCATCCACGGGCATTACAGCGGCTTTGGCATGTTTTATAATGCCGTGGCCCGCCGCTGTGGGGTGCCGGTGCGGGCAGGCCACAGCCACAACACTGCCTATGAGCACAACCTGGTGGGCCAGCTGGACCGGCTGATGAGTTCCCGCTTTGACCACGACCTGACCCACCGCTTTGCCTGCAGCCAGCGCGCCGGGGAGATGCTGTACGGCAAACACCCGTTCACCGTGCTGCCCAACGGCATTATGACCGATGTGTTCGCCCTCCACGATCCCGCCGCCCGCGCCTTCCTGCGCGCTGAGCTTGGCGTGCAGGAAGGCGAAATTCTGTTTGGCCATGTGGGCCGTTTTTGTGAGCAGAAAAACCATGCCGGGCTGCTGCGCATTTTTGCCGGGGTCAGCCGCCGCATGCCCAACGCCCGGCTGGTGCTGATCGGCACCGGCGAGCTGGTTGATTCCACCCGTGCCCTTGCCCAGGAGCTTAACCTGAGCGACCGGGTAATTTTTGCCGGGGTGCGCAAGGATATGGCCGCGCTGTACCACGCCATGGATGTATTTTTGCTGCCCAGTTTGTTTGAGGGGCTGCCCGTTGTGCTGGTGGAAGCCCAGGCCGCCGGCCTGCCCTGCTTTGTGGCCGATACGGTGGACCCCGGCGCGGCGTTTGCCGGCAACATCCACTACCTGCCCTTGCAGAATGAAGCCGCCTGGGCTGATTCCATTGCCGCGGCGGACCTGACCCGTGACCCCAACGCCCAGGCCAAAGCCATTGCCGCCGGATTTGATGTACACACCAGCGCGGGCATCCTGCAAAAATTTTACCTGGAGCAGACGCAGAAATATACAAAGGAGGTGCAGCCATGAGTGAAACCGAGCCCCAGTTCAAAGGCCCTGCCATTGCCGTGGTGGTACCGGTACATAACGGCGCTGCGTTTTTGCAGCAGTGTCTGGCATCCCTGGCTGCGCAGACCTTTGGCGATTTCGCCTGTTTTGTGGTGGATGACGGTTCCACCGATGAAAGCGCCGAGCTTGCCGCCGCGTGGGAAAGCCGGGACGCCCGGTTTGTTGTGATCCACCAGCGCCAGAGCGGTGTTGCCGCCGCCCGCGCTGCCGGGGTGCGCGCGGGGCTGAACCTGAACGCCCGGTGGTTTGCCTTTTGCGATGCGGACGACTGCTACCACAAGCAGTTTTTGGATGCGCTGTACCGTGCTGCCCAAACCACCCGCTGCCAGATTGCCTGCTGCCGGTATGACTGCTTTACCGAGGATATTCCTCCGGAAAGCCCGCCGCCCAGCCAGACCACGGTGTTTCAGCCGCCCGCCCATCTGGATGCCCTGCTGCATGACCACCGGGTGGACTTTGGGCTGTGGAACAAGCTGTACGCCCACGAGCTGATCACCGCTGAGATCATGGACAACGGCCTTGCCTACAACGAAGACCTTGTGGCCAACTGGCAGATTTTCAGCGCGGCAGACGGCTGTGCCTATGTGGATTTTGCAGGCTACCATTACCGGCAGCACGCGGCTTCGGCCAGTCACCGTGCCCTGCCGCCGGAAAGCATTGACCAGCAGCGCCAGGCCGCCGTGTTCATCCGCGAGCATGCCAGCCCGGCCATCCAGCAGAGCGCCAACGCCTTTTATTACGAAAAGCTGGTCTACCTTGCCAGCATGATTTTGCGGCGGGACGATGCCGCCGCCTACCGCGTGCAGATCAACGAGCTGGGGGTAGGCATCCGCGCCGGGCTGCAGGACCCTAACCTTGGCCGCAACCCGCGGCTGCCGCTTTCCATCCGCGCGGCGGCGTGGGCAACCATCAACTGCCCGGTGCTGTGGCGCAAAGTGTGCCGTACCATGTTAAAAGACCGGCGCTGACTCCTTTTGCACAGGATAAACACCATGCGTATTTTATTTATACTGGATAGTGTGGAAAACCCAACCTCTGCCAATGTGCTGATGGCACAGCGTTTGGCAGGGGTGCTTTGTGCTGCCGGGCACACCGTACACCTGCTGGAACTATGGGACGGCCTGCATCCCCAGCCGGAGCTGCCCGGCTGCACCGTGCACTGCCTTGCCTTTGCGGACGAGCGCCTGATGAACGCCGCGCTGGAAAACGGCCGCAGTGGCGGTTCGCCCATTCCGGTGCGGCTGGCGCGGCTTTGCTGCCACCCCACGGCGGTGGCGGCGGCGTTCCGCCAGCTGGTGCTGCACGCCCCGCGCCGGGTGGTGGATACCCGCCGGGAGCTGGAAAAGCTGGATGCTGCGTTCCATTTTGAGGTGATCTGCGCTGTTTGTGCGCCCTACCGCGCCGCGTTTGCGCTGGAAACCGCGCAGGTGCAGGCCAAAAAGGCCATCTGGCAGCTGGACCCCTATGCTTCCAACCGGGATTATCAGGCCCCCGGCGGCTACCCGCGGGAGCTGGAGCTGCTGAACCATCTGGCCGCCGCCTTTATCACCCGGCAGGCCGTTGGGGATTACGCCCCCGGCGCCCCGCTGGCCGCGGCGGTGGAAAAAGTTCATGTGCTGGATTTCCCCAGTCTGGTGCCCCCGGCGGCAGTGCCGAACCATGCAGCAGACAGCAAAAAGCGCTGCGTGTTCTGCGGTTCTTTGTATCCCGGCCTGCGGGAGCCGGGCTTTGCGCTGGAACTTTTCCGCGCCCTGGGCCCGGCCAGCGGCTGGACCCTGACGATGGCAGGCGGCGGCTGGCAATACTTTGCCGCGGACGCTGCCCAGACCAAGGCTGTATTGGGCGAACAGTTTGAACAGCCCGGCCCCGTGCCCGCCGAAACCGCCCGCACCATGCAGGCACAGGCCGATGTTCTTTTGAATCTTGGCAACGCGGTAGACAACCAGCTGCCCAGCAAACTGTTTGACTACTTTGCTGCGGGCAAGCCAGTTTTGCACCTCTGCGTGATCGAAAACGACCCTGCCCTGCCCTATCTGGCCCGCTATCCGCTGGCGCTGGTGCTGCGCCAAGGCCAGGCTGATGCTGCGGATATCCTGCACCGCTGGCTGGGTGAAGTGTGCGGTAAACAGCTGCCCTTTGGGGAAGTGTGTGACCTCTTCCCTGAGCTGGTGCCGCAGGCGGTTGCGGCTGAATTTGTGAGGTGGCTAATGTGAAGGTACTCTGGCTTGTCAGCATCACCATCCCTGCTGCCGCGGATGCCTGCGGTTTGCAGGCAAAAGAGATCGGCGGGGGTTGGCTTTCCGGCGCGCTGGGCGGCATGACCGCCGCACCGGACGCCCCGGCCATTACCGTTGCCAGCGTGGATGCCCGCGCGGAAACTTTAACCGTTTGCAGCAAAAACGGCGTAAGTTTTGCACTGGTTCCCACCGGAAGTGTGGAAAACTTTTCTGCCCTGCTCAAAAAGATTGCCCCGGATCTTGTCCATATCTGGGGCACCGAGTACGCTGCCGCCCGCACCATACAGCAGGCGGCCCAGGCGGCGGGGATACCGGTGCTGGTGGGCATCCAGGGCGTGATGGTTGACTGTGCCCTGCACTTGAATGACGGCGTGCCAGCACGGCTGCTGCACTCCTGCGCGGCGCAGCATTTGATTGACCGCCATGTGCCGGGCGGGCTGCTGGACGTGAACCAGGCCCGTTTTGACACCCTTGCCCAGAGCGAAGCCGCCGTGCTGGCCAACGCCCGCCATGTGACCGGGCGCACCAGCTTTGACCGTTCCGCCGTTCAAAAGCTGGCCCCGCAGGCCAGTTATTACCCCTGCAACGAAACGCTGCGCCCGGAGTTTTACACCCCACCGGTGTGGCACCCCCGCACCTTTGGCGAAGCGCCGGTGCTGCTGCTCAGCCAGGGCAACTACCCGCTCAAAAACCTGCATACCGTGCTCAAAGCGCTGCCCGCCGTGCTGGCGCAGTACCCCGGCGCGGTGCTGCGGGTGGCGGGCTGGCCCCCGCTGGACAAAGGGCCGCTGCTGCGCCCGGTGATTGACTGGATGTTCCCCTACCAGACCTGGTGCAAACAGCTGATCCGCCGCCTGGGGCTGGCGGACCATGTGCAGTACACCGGCCCGCTGGATGCCGCCGCCATGCGGCAGGCTTACCTGGATGCCGATCTCTTCCTGTTGCCGTCTTACAGCGAGAACAGCCCCAACAGTCTGGGCGAAGCCATGCTGCTGGGCCTGCCCTGCGTGGCCAGCGCGGCAGGCGGCATCCCGGATATGCTGCAAAGCGGCGTGCAGGGGATGCTGTACGGTGCCGCCGGGGATGACGCCGCCCTGAGCGCGGCCATTTTACAGGTGCTTGCCCTGCCGGACCACGGCACGGCGCTGGGCACCGCCGCGCAGATCCGCGCCCGGGTGACCCATGACGCGGCTAAAAACACCGCACAGATGATTGAAATTTACCGCAAAGTCCTGCAAAGGGAGGGAACACTGTGAGCCTGCCCGCCATTGGGGTGGTGATCCCCTGCTATAAGGCCGAGCGCACGCTGCGCCAGACGGTTGAAAGCGTGCTGCAGGGTGCACCGGACAATTTGCAGCTGGTGCTGGTGGAGGACGGCAGCCCGGACGGCACCGGCGCGTTGTGTGATGCCCTTGCCGCCCAGGACCCCCGCGTTACCGCACTGCACCAGCCCAACGGCGGGGCATCCGCCGCGCGCAACGCGGGGTTGGATACACTGTGCCGCAGCGGTGCCGAGTGGGTGCTGTTTGTGGATGCGGACGATACCCTGCTGCCGGGGCTGTGGCAAGCGCTGCCCGCTGCATTTGATGCGCAGCCGGGCCTGATTTTGTACGGCATGGTGCGCGCCAGCGGCCCTGCCCCCAATCCGCTGGCCCCCGGCTGCTATGCCGGCCCCGCCGCGCTGGGGGATGCGCTGGACCCGCTGCTGTTTGAAAGCGGCTACCTCGCCGCTCCCTACCCCAAGCTGTTCCGGCTGGATGTAATCCGCCGGAACAAGCTGCGGTTTGACCCACGCTTAAAAATCAATGAAGATGTTTTGTTTAATCTTCAATATTTGCGGTTTTTGCTTTTTTTACAAAAAAACTCTGCCATTTATTGCCTTGCAGGTGTATACTATAATCAGAATGATATGCTTGCGGGCAGTCTGTCCCGCTCCCTGCGGGGGGATTTGCTGGACGCCGAGGCTGTGACCCGCCCCGTGCTGGAAGCATTCTTGACGGATGCCAAGCTGCCTGCACCAGAAATTGACCGCCTGGTGCAAATAAGCCGGGTGCGTGCCGCGTTAAATCAATATGGGCTGCTGACCGGCTGCCCCGGCCGCATGCCGTTTGCCCAGCGGCGGCAGCTGTTTGCCCGCATTTTGCAGGATGCTGATGCCCGCGCGGCCCTGCGCGCCCGCCTGACTGCGGACCCCAACCGCCTGCTGGCGCTGCCCTACCGGCTGGGGGTATTTTTGCACAGCGCCTGGCTATTGGCCGCTTATACCCAGCTGAAAAACCGCTTTTTATGAGAGGAACGTTTTGCATGCCGAACCCGACCATTTCCATTGTGACAACTGTATATGACGCCAAGGATTACATCCCCCGCACGGTGCGCAGCATTCTGGCCCAGAGCTTTACGGACTTTGAGCTGCTGCTGGTGGAGGATGGAAGCCCCAACGGCTGCGGCGAGCTGTGTGATGAGCTTGCCAAAACCGACCCGCGCATCCGGGTGTTCCACAAGGAAAACGGCGGCCCGGCCTCCGCATTGAACGTTGGGCTGGACAATGCCCGCGGGGATTACATCGGCTTTGTGGATTCGGACGACCTGGTGGATCCGGATCTCTACAAAACACTTTTGAATGCCATCCGCGAAAATGATGTGCGCATTGCCTCCTGCAATGCCGACGCGGTGGACGAACAGGAAAAGCCCGTGCCGGGGGCCGGGGTCAACATCAACATTGCCGGGCGGCACATGGCCATGGAGCTGCTGCTGGATACCTTTAAAACCGGCGGCTTTTACGGGCTGCTGTGCTGGAACAAGCTGTTTGACATCCGCCTGTTCCGCGATAAAGGCGTGCATTTTGACGAAACCATGTTCTTTGGCGATGACGCCAGCGAGCTGCACCGCGTGTATGACGGCGAGTATGTTTACTGTGTGCCGCGCGTGCTGTACCACTACCGGCGGCGCGGCGGCCAGATGACCGAAGTGCTGTTTCCGCCGCGGCGGCTGGATGATTTGAAAATGTACTGGAACTGGCTGGGCTGGTTTGCCGCGCAGCCAGACAAAACCGAATATAAGGGTTATTATGAATGGGCCGTGGCATGGTACTGGAAGGTGTTTTACCTGTTCTGGTGCCAGGCCAGCGAGGCCGGAGCCATGGCAAAGCTGAAACCGGAATTTTTGAAGCACAAAAAGCATCTGGACAGCATTTTGCCGGACATCCTGCGCTGCCCGCATGTGCCCGGTGCCGAAAAAGCGCGCGCTGTGCTGTTCTGCGCCGCACCGGGGCTGACCTACACGCTGGCACACGCCCGCGGCAAGCTGCATGGCAGCAAAACGGACTGAGGAATGAGGGGGAAAAACAAGATGGAACATATTGCAGTTAGTGTGATCGTTCCCATTTACAACGCAGAGCCCTGGCTGGAAGAGTGCGTGCAGAGCATTCTGGACCAGGATTTCCCGGCCAGCTACGGCACGATCGAAGTGCTGCTGATCGATGACGGCGCAACGGATGGCAGCGGCGCGTTGTGTGACCGCCGTGCCATGCGTGTCAACCGCATTTATGTGGTGCACCAGGAGAACCAGGGGCTTTCCGGCGCGCGCAACACCGGCATTGATATGGCCCGCGGCCGCTATTATGCCTTTATTGACAGCGACGATGTGGTGCGCCCGGCGTACCTAAAAAAGATGTACGAAGCCTGCGAAGCGCACGACGCCTACATGGCGATCTGCGCAGTGGAGGACGTACAGGAGAACGGCAAGCCCCTGCCGGAGCCGGTGTTCACCCCGCCCACGCAGGAAGGTGTGTTCCGCGGCAAGGATCTGCTGAATGATTTTTATGCCCCCAACGGCACTTATTACACCGTTGCATGGAACAAGCTTTACCGCGCCGAGGTGTGGAAGCTGCTGCATTACCCAGAGGGCCGTCTGCACGAAGATGATTTTGTGGCGCACCGGCTGTTCTGGCGGTGCGATAAAGTGGTGTGCCTGCCGGATGTTTTGTACAATTACCGCCTGCGTTCCGGCAGCATTATGCGCACCAGCCTGAAACCCGGCGCGTTTGACGCGGTGGACGGCCTGGCTGACCGGTACCGCTTTTATGTCGAGAACGGCGCGGACCGTTCGGTGATTGATTCGGCTTATGCTGCCTGTTGGCGGCGGTATCTTTTCCTGTGCGCCAAGGTACGCCAGAACCCGGAGCCGCAGCTGGTCAAGGCCATCAGCAAGGAGCAGTTTCTGATGCAGGGGCTGATCAGCTACCTGCCCAACTGCCGCCACATGAAGATGACCGAAAAGCTTTCCGCCGCCCGCTGGGCCATGATGCCCGCCGAAAGCCTTTGCCCGGCAAAGTGATTGTTTAAGGGAGCTTTCCAGCCTTTTTTGAAAAAAAGGCTTCGGCGAAAAAACTTTAATATAATAGAATATAAGAATAAAAATAGGGATTGGATCGCGAACGGGTAAACAAAATACGCTCAAAACATATTGAAGCACGCGTTTTCCCCATAGAGACCGTATGGATGCATATTGTGCGCCCGCTGACCTAATGTCATAGCGTTTTTCCAAGGATTGTATATGGGACAAACGGCCACGGGACGATGCAAGCATCGTCCCCTACAAATAATTTTTAGGGCAACACCGCACAATTCCCGCCTTGCGGCTTAAGCACCGCTTCGGCGGCTGCGGCACGGCATCTGCGTTGCCAAAATGCTCGATAAGACATCCAGTATTATC
>ENA-ORLH01000183-ORLH01000183.1-human-gut-metagenome-genome-assembly--contig:-NODE-183-length-11399-cov-8.05483_pt1 | contig 11399 bp, 10 predicted proteins | sample MGYA00243069_ERZ508828 | MGnify/ENA primary metagenome ERZ508828 (study PRJEB26277, sample SAMN04329793) | human gut metagenome | biome: human-associated habitat | host: Homo sapiens | place: USA... | reverse complement strand
CTTTCAGCATTGCAGGATCCCGAAAAGGATTCGGAGATCCGCGCGGCACTCTCTTCTTTGAACTGGCCCGCCTGGCTGAAGCCCGGAAGCCTTCGTATCTGCTGTTTGAAAATGTACCCGGCCTGTTATCTCATGACGGAGGGCGGACGTTTGCGACGATCCTCAACACGCTGGACCGACTGGGGTATGGCGTGGAATGGCAATGTCTTAACAGCAAAGATTTCGGCGTTCCCCAGTCAAGAAACCGCGTGTACATTGTCGGATATCTTGATGAGCGATGTTCAGCAATTCATCCGGGAGCAGAAGCGCCCGGATTACTTTTTGTGAAAAGAGGGACCTGAAATGTACCCTATGCGAAACCACGATATCTGGATTTATGTGCGCTGCGCTAACAGCGATCCACGCATTGCCTTTGACCGGCTGTATGACCTTATCGACGAGGCAGCCGGACACGGTTTTCTTGTGCGCGGCACATCTTTTGACCATTGCAGCGGAAACACCTTAAAAGACCGCATCGGTCTGCGCACCATGCTGGACGCAGTAGAGAACGGTCGGGTTGAAGCCGTGATGGTGCGCGACTTGGAACAAATCAGCCGCAACAGCTACATACTGGTGGGAGTTATTGAAATCCTGCGTCAGAACGATGTCTACCTTATTACCACTGAATGCGACCTGAACGCTGAACTCATCAACAGCGGACTGGAACGCTTTGTCGGTGACCGCTTCACGCGGGCATCCTTTGGCAAGCCTCGCTTTGATGTTCGACTTCCGTTGATGGATCAGTTTTGAGAGGTGTAGCCATGACAGAATACAAAGTATGGGCGTTTGCCCGCAGTGCTGCACCGAACCTGCCCGCATTGGAAGAACAGCTTGCCGAGGTCATGCGCGAAGCCGACAGGCGCGGCTACATCATCGTCAACTCCTGCATGGAACAGAAATACGGCACCGAATTCTGGCGACCTGATTTGTTTGCCATGCTCACCGCCGTGCAGCATGGGCGTGTCAATGCCGTCATGGTGCAGAGCCTTGACCGACTGAGCCACGACATTACAACCTTGTACCGCATCCTGCGCTTTCTGCAAAATTACGGTGCAGTGCTGATTACGACCGAAACCAATCTACAGTATGAACTCTATCTGACAGGGTTGGAGAGCAGACTGCTGAATCGCCCTAAGAAAAGAAAGCCTGTATGGGTATGTGAGGAATGCGAAGATGGAAATCCTTGAGACAAAAAGAGGAAAAAGCGGCGTACAAAGCATTGTTGTTCGCTGCGGCGAGTACACCGCAGAACTGACCTTTTGCGAAAACTGTGAAACGGACGTCATGATTCCAATCAAAGAACTGATTATGTCTGCATACGATCTGCGCAAGCAGAGGGAAGAACAGGATAATAGGTAGAATTGTGGCCGGGTTTGGCGACGGTTCTTCTCCGTTTTGGTGAATAGCTTTCCTTATTATAATAGAGTATTGTTTGTGTTGCGAAAATGCACCAACCATTTCCGCAACATGAACAGCGAGGTGAAACTTATGATATGCGTAGACCAGAATGGGCAAGCCGTTGAAATCTCGGTGGCTGACCAGATGTGGCTGGACGACGCGTATTGTATGGATTAGCAACTGCGGTTTGGTAAAGATGCCCCGCGCGTTGCACTGGCCTAGCGAGTATCCACAAAAGGACAGGTAGATCATGACGACATCCCGATGCAGAAAATTGACTGCCGCAAGTTTGCGCAGAAACAAGGATGGCGGGTAGTAAAAGAGGTGGCCGAAAAAGGCGTCTCAGGTTCTAAGGTGTCGGCTTCAAAACGCGATGCCATCCAGCAACTGAAAGAAGAAGCCGCCAATGGTGAATTTGACATTCTGCTGGTCTATATGTTTGACCGTCTTGGACGAATCGAAAGCGAAACTCCCTTTGTGCTGGAATGGTTCGTCCAGCATGGAATTCAAATGTGGAGTACCCATGAGGGCCAGCAGAAAATTGAGACACACGGCGATAAGTTGATGAACTACATCCGCTTTTGGCAGGCGGCAGGGGAGTCGGAGAAAACATCCATCCGAACCCGCGATAGAATCCGACAAATCGTGTCCAGCGGCCACTATACAGGTGGTTTTGTGTGCTATGGTTATCAACTGGTAGACCAAGGCCGACGGAACAAGCGGGATAAGCCAGTCATGGATCTGGTCATCAACGAGGAAGAAGCTACATGGGTTCGGGAACTCTTTTATAAGGTTATCCAAGAAGGCACCAGCGGATATGCTCTGGCTGAAATGTTAAATAACCGAGGATTGCGTACCCGTGCCGGAGCAAAATTCCAATCGAGTAACATACTCCGCATTATCCGCCACGAGGGATATACAGGTTACATCATTACGAAAAATGCCCGCTCGGAATACATACCGGAATTGCAGATCATTGACCAAGAAACATTCGAAAAAGCCAATGACATTATCAGCCGACGCAGCGCAAAGACAGCGCAAGACAGGCGAATCGCCCATACCAGCCAGAACCCGACGCTGCTGGCGGGTATTGTCTACTGCGCCCACTGCGGAGCGAAGATGTCCGGCTTTATGCACACAGACCGCTACAAATTGGCGGATGGTAGTATCCGCGAAAAAGTCCAGCCCAAGTATAACTGCTTTCAGCGCGGCCAACGCAACAAAGGCGGCAGAGACTGTGATGGGCAAGCACTGTACCTTGCCGAGAGAGTGGATGCCATCGTCTTGAAAATTGTAGAGGAAGTATTCGAGCAAATCCGAGACACACCCTATTCCCAAGTGGCTGAGAATCGGATTCGACAGGAGTCGAACCTGCAAAAGACAAAACGTGCAGCAGCGGAGAAAAAGATAAAAGCCGCTCAGCACGCCCTGGAACGCTTTGAGGGTGAGATACTGAAATGCCTTGATGGAACAAGCAGTTTTACCGAGGACATGATTGCCAAGCAAATCCGCCGATACCAACAGGAACTGGATGATGCTAAGGCAGAGTACGCGGAACTCCAAAATGCAAGGTTAAACGAAGCGGCTGAAATTCGGAAACTGCGTACTTACTACGATGACTTTAAAGGCTGGGCAGAAGAATTTGACACCGCTCCGCTGGAAATGAAACGAATGATACTGAGCCATCTGATTGATAGGGTAGAGGTCGGAAGAAAATACCAAGTTATTGTGAAGTTTAATATGAAGTACAGACAGTTTCTGGAATGCACAGCAGAAACTTACAATACAGAAATTGGTGCATAACAGAAAAGGCGGACTGTTCACGCAGGAAAGTGAATAGTCCACTTTTTGTGCTATGGACAGCACTATTGCAAAAAGTAAAGAAACAGCGTATAATAAAGGCAAGGAAAGGAGGCGCTTATCCCATGCAGCAGGAAGAAAATTATCTGGCGCAAAGCATATCCCAAGTAGATGCCGATGCCCGCTACGATGAAGGCGTTAAGCGTCTGCTTGCTAACAAAAGCATTTTGGCCGTTATTATGAAGGAGTGCGTTCCGGAATATCACGGCTGTACGGTGCGGGAGATTGCGGAGAAGTATATCGAGGGTGAACCGCAGATTGGCGCTGTCGGCGTGGACGCCGATGAAACAAACCGCAACGTATCTGCCACGATTCACGGCACGAATACGGAAGATGTGACGCTGACCGAGGGTACGATTCGCTACGATGTCCGCTTTTATGCCACAGCACCGAGCGAGGATGGTCTGATTGGGCTGATTTTGAACGTGGAGGCACAGAACCGCTACAATGCAGGGTATCCGCTGTTGAAACGTGCAATTTATTATTGCAGCCGTATGATCTCGGCGCAGTACGGCACGGAATTTACCAAAGGCGAGTACGGTAAAATCAAGAAAGTGTACTCGATTTGGGTATGTATGAACCCGCCGAAGAACCGCAGAAACACAATTACGCAGTATTCCATACAGGAAAAGCATATCATTGGTGATGCGGTTGAGCAAGTCAGAAACTACGACCTGATGAGCGCCGTGATGATTTGCTTGGGCGATGAGGACGACAAAAACTATGGCGGGCTGCTGAAATTCTTGGAAGTACTGCTTTCAGAAGAAAAGAGTCCCGAAACGAAGAAAGAAATATTAGAAACGGAATTTGATGTTCCGATGACACAAACGCTTGAAAGTGAGGTGCGCAGAATGTGCAATTTGAGCCAAGGTGTTATGGAAAGGGCAATGGAGAAGGGCGTTGCGAAAGGAATTGGCATCGGTGAAGAGAGGGGCGAGAACAAAGCAACTCTCAATGCGATTCGTAACGTGATGGACAGCTTTAAAGTGTCTGTCGATGCAGCAATGGATGCGTTGCATATTCCTGAAGCTGATCGCGCCAAATATAGAGCCATGCTCCAAAGTTAAAAAGCAAATTGAAAGCCGGTTGCAATGCAAAGCAACCGGCTTTTGCTTAATATATCGCGCATGATGTGAATGCTAAAGCATTGAACAGAGAATCAGGCAGCAGGATGCTGAACATAACAGACAAAAACAGGCTGCCGAGAAGAAGATCAAGGCAGCCCAGTATAAGCAGCAACGCTATGAGGACGAAGTTCTGAAATGTTTGGATGGAAGGAGTGCATTCTCGCAGGAGATGCTGGCCCGACTGATTGCGCAGGCGGAAGCGGAGGTCAGACAAGCAAAAGATGAATACGCCACCTTATTACAAAACAACGACCATCGAGCTACAGTCCAACAAATCCGCAATTACTATGATGAATTTCTTGGGTGGGCCAACGAGTTTGACCTGGCCGCTGTTCCTCGAAAGCGAGCTATTTTAGCGGAGCTGTTTGAAAAGGTGGAAGTTGGTAGGGGGTATAAGGTGACGATCCATGTGAAGGGGAGTTATAAGCAGTTTCTGAAGAATGAGTAAGAACCAGACAATGATGATGGTGGCTTTAGCCCCATAAACAGCAGATAACTACCTATTATTGGCGAGTCCAATGGAAGATATCAACAACAACTTTACCGGCGTTTCTTCCATTGGCTTCCCGTCCGAGATCATCATCGCTTCCACCTTCAACACCGACCTGGCCCGCCGCTACGGCGAGAGCATCGGCCGCATGGCCAGCGAGATGAACGTCACCGGCTGGTACGCCCCCGCCATGAACGGCCACCGTTCCGCCTTTGACGGCCGTAACTTCGAATATTACTCTGAGGACAGCGTCCTCGCCGGTTACATCGGTGCCAGCTCCATTGCCGGTGCCCAGAGCTACGGCGTCTACGCTTACATGAAGCACTTTGCCCTGAACGACCAGCAGATCAACCAGAGCAAGCTGCTCTGCACCTGGGCTGACGAGCAGGCTATCCGCGAGATCTACCTGCGTCCCTTCGAGATCAGCGCCAAGGTGGGCGGCTGCAAGGCCGTCATGTCCAGCTGGAACTATATTGGCAACCAGTGGGCCGGTGCCTGCAATGCACTGCTGAACGGCGTGCTGCGCGGCGAGTGGGGCTTCCGCGGTATGGTCATCACCGACGGCTTCCACTTCACTGACTACATGGATTCAGATATTGCCATCCGCAACGGCTGCGACCTGATGCTGAAGAACTACGATGTTGCCACCAACCACCTGACCGATACCACCAGTGCTACCAGCGTTAAGGCTATGCGTCAGGCCTGCAAGAACATCATGTACACCGTGGTCAACTCCCGCGTTTACGACCCCGCCAACACTGTTTCCACCCCCATCTGGCGTACCGCTATGATCGTGGTCAACGTGCTGCTGGCTGTACTGCTGGTCGTGCTGGAAGTTCTCACTTTCAAAAGCTACAAGAAGAAAAAGGCACAGTAAAGTGTAATTTGTAAGCTGTGCAGCTGCCCTGCGGTCCATCGCCGCCGACTTTGCGCGGTTGTGCGGTGGGCCGCAAGGCTGTTTTTAAGAAAAGGAACCACCTTATGCAAAAGAAACAACTGCAAGCTTTGACGCTTGAACAAAAATGTGCGCTGCTTTCGGGCGCTACTACCTTTGGAACCCGTGCACTGCCGAAAAATAATATCCCGTCCATCACCCTTTCTGATGGTCCGAACGGCGTGCGCAAGCAGGCGGGCGCGGCGGACCACCTGGGGCTGAACCCCAGTGTTCCGGCCACCTGCTTCCCCACGGCGGCCACTGTGGCGTGCAGCTGGGACCCTGCCCTGGGCGAACAAATCGGCCAGGCAATGGGCGAAGAAGCCGCCGCACAGGAAGTTGCCGTGCTGCTGGGGCCAGGCCTGAATACCAAGCGCAGCCCCCTCTGCGGCCGCAACTTTGAGTATTTCTCCGAGGATCCGTATCTTTCTGGCAAAATGGCAGCGGGCTATGTGCGGGGCATCCAGTCCAACGGCATCTCCGCCTGCCCCAAGCACTTTGCCGTCAACAGCCAGGAGCTGCGCCGCATGGCGTCGGATTCCGTGGTGGATGAACGCACCCTGCGGGAGCTGTACCTGACCGGGTTCGAGATCGTGGTCAAGGAAGCAAAGCCCAAGACCATCATGAGCAGCTATAACCTCATCAACGGCACTTATGCCAACGAGAACCGCCACCTGTTAATGGACATCCTGCGCGGGGAGTGGGGCTTTTACGGCGCTGTGGTAACGGACTGGGGCGGCAGCAATGACCATGCCCTGGGCGTGCAGAACGGCTCCACGCTGGAAATGCCCGCCCCCGGCGGGGACGCCGTGCGCGAGCTGATGCAGGCTGTGCAGAGCGGCAAAATTACCGAAGCGGATGTGGACGCCCGGCTGGACGAGCTGCTGACGCTGGTGTTTGATACCCATGCCGCCGTGCAGTCCCACAGCCGCACCTTTGATGCGGATGCCCACCACGCGCTGGCCCGCCGCGCCGCAGCCGAAAGCATTGTGCTGCTGAAAAACGAGAACGACCTGCTGCCGCTGGAAGAGGGCACCGAGGTTGCCGTGATCGGCGACTTTGCCCAGACGCCGCGGTACCAGGGCGCTGGCTCCAGCGCGGTCAACTCCATCAAGGTGGATACCTTTTTGGACTGCCTGAAAGAGAGCGGCCTGGCCAGCGTGGGCTTTGCCCCCGGCTTTGCCCGCCAGGGCAAACCGGATGCCGCCAAACAGGCCGAGGCTGTAGCCCTGGCCCAAAAGGCCGAAGTGGTGCTGCTCTGCCTGGGGCTGGATGAAATCAAGGAAAGTGAGGGTCTGGACCGCGGCGATATGCGCCTTGCGGACAACCAGATCGAACTGTTAAAGGCCGTGCAGCAGGCCAACCCCAACACCGTTGTGGTGCTCAGCGCAGGGGCTTCGCTGGAAACCCCGTGGCTCAAACACTGCCGTACCCTGGTATATGGTGCGCTGGGCGGCCAGGCGGGGGCGGGCGCCATGCTGGATGTGCTGACCGGCAAAGTGAACCCCAGCGGCAAGCTGGCCGAAACCTGGGTCAACGCCTATGCGGATACCCCTGCCAAGGATAACTTTGCCGGGCCGGGCCGCATGGTGCAGTACCGCGAGGGACTGTATGTCGGCTACCGCTATTACCAGACCGCCGGTGTGCCGGTGGCATTCCCCTTTGGCTATGGGTTAAGCTACACCAGCTTTGCCTACAGCAATTTGCAGGCCTCGTCCAATGGCGTGACCCTGACCGTAACCAACACCGGCAAGCGCGCCGGAGCAGAGATCGTGCAGCTGTATGTGGCAAAACCTGGGGCAGAAGTGTTCCGCCCCGCACAGGAGCTGAAAGGCTTTGCCAAGGTGCAGCTGCAGCCCGGCGAAAGCAAGACCGTGACCATCCCGCTGGACGACAAGGCATTCCGCTACTGGAACACCAAGACCGACAGCTGGGAAGTGGAAGGCGGCAGCTATGAGCTGCGGGTCGGCGCGTCCAGTGCGGACATCCGCCTGACCGCCGTGGTGGAAGTGGCCGGTACCGGCGCACCCAACCCCTATGCGGGCAAGCATCTGCCGCACTATACCAGCGGCAAGGTGCAGAGCGTGCCGGATGACGAATGGGCCACCCTGCTGGGCCGCCCGGTGCAGCAGGGAAAAGTTAAAATTGACCGCAACATGACCCTGGGCGAGCTGAACCACAGCCGCAGCCCGCTGGGCTGGCTGATTTGGCTGGTGCTTACCGCACTGCTGAACGCCAGCTACAAGCGCGGCAAGCCGGACCTGAATGTGCTGTTCCAGTACAACATGCCGCTGCGTGCCCTGGCCAAAATGACCAGCGGTGCCATCAGCATGGGCATGGTGGATGGCATTGTGATGGAATTACAGGGATTCTGGATCATCGGCCTTGTGCGGGTGATCATAGAAGCCGTGAAAAACCTGGTACTGAACGCACAGCTGGAACAACGCCTGCGCAACAGCTGAGGAAAGAGAGGGGCTATTTATGCAGCTATGGAATAATTTTGCGGCAAAACACCCCGCCGCAGCCAAGTGGGTGCGCGAAGGCGGACTGTTTGTGATCGTATCCAACCTGGTTACGGTGTTCAAATACCTGCTGCTGCAATTTTTGCCGGCGGCGTTCAGCAGCCTGCCGGTGGTGGATTTTGGCTGGCCGGGCATTCCGGTCACGCTGTTTGGCGAAACCTTCCAGTGGAACATCCTGGGGTATGATTCCGCCCATGGCGGTCTGCCGTACTTTTGCGCCTACATGGTTGCCATGGTGGTGGGAGAATGCATAAACTTTCCCATCCAGCGCAACTTTGTGTTCCGCAGCAAGGGCAACCTGGCCAAGCAGATCGCCTGGTATGTGGTGGCGTTCTGCTTGATCACCTGCATCGTCAACTCCATCAACTGCGTGTGGGTGGCGGTTGCGGGCCTGCTGGTGCCGGATTTCATCTACAACATTGGCACCACCGTGCTCAATGGCGGCATTTCCATGGTGATCTTCTTCTTTGTGAACAAGATCATCTTCCCAGAGGGCGCACAGGCAAAATAAAGCCCGGCAGGATCACGGGTGCTTTTCCCGGTACTCGAACAGGGCGGCGGCACGGTACAGGAAAGAGTCCTTTGGATGGTATAAAAATGTGATTGCCAGCAACGGCGAAGATCTGAACGGATAAAGAAGAATGCTGCCTTTCCCTGATGTGGAGAAAGACAGCATTTTTATTGCGTTTTTCGGAAAGAGGTGAGCAGCGGCCTCTACAAATGGGTAACGGCTGGCCATAAAATGGCGCTATTACATGGTGTGCTTTGTGAGAAAGCGCTGTAGTGTGATGATATAAAACGGATGGGTGCATGGTGTGCGCCCCCTACGGAATTACAACAAAACGCCCCCGCCCGTGCGGTAAATGAACTGCATAGGGCGGGGGCAATGTTATTTTACAAAGAAAACGCGCAGAGCGGAGACTTTACTGTTCCACGGCACCGGTGGGCAGCTGGGGAACAGCGGTCAGGATGCGCATGAACTCTTCGCCGGTGATGGTTTCTTTCTCGTACAGGTACTTGGCGATCTCGTCCAGCTTGCCGCGGTTTTCAATCAGCATCTGTTTGGCTTTTTCATGCTGCTGCTTGACGACTTCCACGACCTTATCGTCCACGGTGGCGGCTGTGCGCTCACTGCAGGCCAGGCTGGCATCGCCGCCCAGGTAGGCGTTGTTCACGGTTTCCAGGGCAACCATGTCAAAGTCGTCGGTCATGCCGTAGCGGGTAATCATGGCGCGGGCCATCTTGGTGGCCTGCTCGATATCGTTGGATGCGCCGGTGGTGATGGAGTTGAACACCACTTCTTCGGCGGCACGGCCACCGGTCATGGTGGCAATTTTGGCCAGGATCTCTTCCTTGGTCATCAGGGTGTGGTCGCCGTCCTCTACCTGCATGGTGAAACCCAGCGCGCCGGAAGTGCGCGGCACAATGGTGATTTTCTGCACGGGGGCGGAATGGCTCTGCAGGGCGGCAACCATGGCATGGCCGACTTCGTGGTAGGCCACGATGCACTTTTCTTTGTCGCTCAGGATCTTATTCTTTTTCTGGGCACCGGCCAGGATGGTATCCACGGCTTCCTGCAGGTCGTACTGGGTAACGGCCATGCGGTGGTGGCGCACAGCGCCCAGGGCGGCTTCGTTGATGATATTGGCCAGCTCGGCACCGGAAGCACCGGGAGTCATGCGGGCAACCACGGCAAAGTCACAGTCGGGGCCGATTTTGACCTTTTGAGCGTGCAGGCGCAGGATGCTTTCGCGGCCTTTCAGGTCGGGCAGCTCCACGGGCACACGACGGTCAAAACGGCCGGGGCGGGTCAAAGCGGGGTCAAGGGATTCAGGACGGTTGGTGGCGGCCAGAATGATAACACCCTTGGCGGCGTCAAACCCGTCCATTTCGGTCAGCAGCTGGTTCAGGGTCTGCTCGCGTTCATCGTTGCCGCCCATACCGGAAGCACCGTCACGCTTTTTGCCGATGGTATCGATCTCATCAATAAAGATAATGCAGGGGGCTTTTTCGTTGGCCTGTTTGAAGAGGTCGCGCACCTTGGAAGCGCCCATGCCGACGAACATCTCGACAAATTCAGAACCCGCAATGGAGAAGAAGGGAACACCGGCTTCGCCGGCAACAGCGCGGGCCAGCAGGGTTTTACCGGTGCCCGGGGGGCCGACAAGCAGAACGCCCTTGGGCATTTTGGCACCGATATCCTCGTAACGCTTGGGGTTATGCAGGAAGTCAACGATTTCCTGCAGGCTCTCTTTGGCTTCGTCCTCACCGGCAACATCGGCAAATTTGATGGACTTGCCATCCTCAACGACATACTGTTTGGCACCGGATTTGCCGCCGCCAAAAATCATGCTGTTGGCGCCGCCGGTCATTTCACCGACCCGCTTGCGCATCATGCGGTTGAACCAGACGATCAGGATGATCATGGGCAGCAGCGAGATGACCCAGCCCAGCAGGGTATCCACCCAGGTGGTCTGGTTGTACACCTTGCCAAAGGAAACGCCGGCGCTTTCCAACCGGTTGACCAGCTGCAGGTCCTGCGCAATGGAGTTGGTGCAGTAGGTGGTATCGTTTTTGTCCACAAAATAGATCTGCTGATCCTGAATTTCAACGGTGCTCAGTTCGCCGCCTTCGAGCATGTTCAGGAAGGTGCCGTAATCGACCTGTTTGACCTGGCCTTTCATCATGGCGGGGAAGGCCCAGAAATTGAGCAGCAGCAACACCACAAGGATCACGGCATATACAATGCCGGTCGTCTTTTTGGGGTCGCGCGGCTGTTGGGTTTCGTGCATAACAATTCCTCCAGTTGGGGGCGGTAATAGTGGCCCCCGATAGATTCTATCATGAAGAATAAAAATGAACTGCGGATGAACAAGGCATGAAATAGCTGGAAATTCCGGTAAACTTTGCGTGAACAAGGGCAGTTTGTGGGCAAAAACAGGAATGCAGACCGCGTAACGACAGAGAAAAAGTGAAGGCAACACCGCACAATTCCCGCCTGACGGCTTAAGCACCGCTCCGGCGGCTGC
>ENA-ORLH01000181-ORLH01000181.1-human-gut-metagenome-genome-assembly--contig:-NODE-181-length-11447-cov-4.45953_pt1 | contig 11447 bp, 10 predicted proteins | sample MGYA00243069_ERZ508828 | MGnify/ENA primary metagenome ERZ508828 (study PRJEB26277, sample SAMN04329793) | human gut metagenome | biome: human-associated habitat | host: Homo sapiens | place: USA... | reverse complement strand
GCTTTGACCGCTTCAACGAAAGCATATTCTAGGATGCCGAACAGCTGAAACGCACGCGCCGCGCGGCGGAGATCTGCGCCCAATATGCCGAAAACCTTGAAAAAGGCGGGGCGAAGGGGCTGCTGCTTATGGGCGAAACGGGCCTTGGCAAAACCTTCCTTATGGACAGCATAGGGCGCGAGGCGATACGGCGCGGCTACAGCGTGAAAAAATACACGGCATATAATTTGATAGACGCGGCGCTGCGCGCGGTACGGCGGCACGAGGCCGGGCCGGAGCTGACGGGGGCGGAGCTGCTGCTGCTGGACGATCTCGGCACGGAGCCGATGATACCGGGCGTTACGATAGAAACGCTTTTTGCCGCCATAAACGAGCGGCAGTTTGCAGGCAAGGCCACGGTAATAGCCACAAACCTTACAAAGAACGAGCTTTTCACCCAATACGGCGAGCGCATATTCTCCCGCCTGTTCGCCTCCCGCGAGTACGCGGCGATAACGCTAAGGGGGAAGGATTTGAGGATGTAGAAACTCCCTCAGCTATGCTGAGGCTTTTGAGCAGATGGCACAATCCGCAGGTGTAAAACGTTGCGGTGTAGCTGTTTATGTCGGGGCCTGGCGTGTAGTCAAATACCCGGGAATACGGATTGGGCGTGCGCGTGCGGCTCCTTTCGGCGCTCTGCTTCAGCTTGGCCTGTGCATTAAAGGCCAATATATACCGCCGCAAGCATTGCGCCGCTGAGTATATTCACAAGGAATCTGTCGTCGCGGTCAAATTCGTTCACATTTGCCAGTATGCTTTGGTAGCGCGCTTTGCCGCACCTCCGCATCAAGTTAGTGTTATTTAACCGATGTCGTTATATAGCAGCGGCCGCGCAAATGTAAGCATATAAATTTACAGAAGATCCCTGTAATACAGCCCGCCGGTCCTGCGGAAATCGGGCGCCTGCCCGTTTACGAACATGTCGCATATGCGCATGGCTTCCTCCCGCGGCTCGGTGGTAAAGCGCAGCGTTATGAACTCCACGCCGCCGTAGGACTTATCCCCAACGTAAAGCGGCACGCTGTTGAGAAGCTCAGCATACTTTTTATTGCGGCAAAGCATTGTGAAGCGCTCCTTCTTTTCGTCCGTAAGCACGTTTTTGCCCGTGCAGCCGCCGCAGCCGTTTTCGCCTTTGGCGGGGCAGGCGCGCATTTTCATCAGCGCAAGATAGCCGTAGCCTATTATGCCGCGGCGCATATTGCCGCCAAGCCTGCGTATAAGGTTCATTTTCAGTTCAAACGAAACCGTTGCGTCCGCAAGGCCCAGCGATTCAAAAAGCTCAAGCGAGTGGCTGTTGAGTATGTTCAGCGAGCTGTCCCCATGCACGCTAAAGCCCATCTCAAGCCCAAGCTGCACCGTGCCCAAATTGTCCGCCGTAACGTGGCGAAGGCCGGCATTTTGCAGCCGAATAAGCTTTTCCCTAAGCCTTGGCATGTCCTCCGGGAAGCAGAGCGCGGGCAGCTCGGCAAAAAGCCTTTCGCCGAAGCGGTCTATCAGTTCCTCGTGCGCAATTATTTCATCCACGCCGAGTATTATCGCCTCCGCATCGGGGTGATCGAACAGCTGCGCAAAGCTATCGAATCTCAGCCGCAGTGCTATTCTTTCTGCTGCGGTATGCGGGCAGGGCACGGGCAGGACCTCTTCCGTGTTTTTATATGGTTCCCTTGCGGTGCGCTGGGCGGCTATGTCTGCTATCGCTTCGCGGCGCATGGCCTTTAGTGCGGACACGGGCAGTATTGCGTCAGCGTCCATGTCAAATTCGGCATGGTCAATATAATACGGCGTGCCGCCGGTTTGGCCTATCGCCTTCAGCGCGGATGCTTCGGTAATGGGCTGCGTTTTGGCCCGCTCCGCCGCGGGGCCGTGTGCAGTTACGCTGAATGTGCCGTCCGTCATGAACAGCTCCGCTTCCTGCCCTATGTGTACGCTTAATCTTGCGTAAAGCGGAACTGTCTGCGGTTCGGAAGCATAAAGCGCGGCAAGCTTTGGCAGCACGGCGGAGGCGGACATAACGTCCTCCCTGCTGCGTGCGCCGAACATGTCCGCCGTGCGGCAGCCCGTATAGTAGCCATCGGTAAAGCCGCTTCGCGAAAACACGGCCTTCAGCGTTTCTATATCCGGCTTTTCGCCGTTTTCTGCCTGACGGCAGGCGGTAACGGCAGCGGCTACGTATTCGGGCCGCTTCATGCGCCCCTCTATTTTCAGCGCGTGTATGCCGCTTTGCATCAGCTCCTCCATATGGCCTATAAGGCACATATCCTTCAGCGAAAGCGCGCGTTCCTTTTTCCCCAGCTTAAAATTCAGCCTGCACGGCTGCGCGCAAAGGCCGCGGTTGCCGCTGCGCCCGCCGAGCATTGCGCTCAAATAGCACGCCCCGCTCATGCACATGCAGTGCGCCCCATGCACAAAGCATTCTATCTGTATTGGCGACGCGGCCTGAATTGCGCGTATCTCTTTTGCTGAAAGCTCCCGCGCAAGCACCACCTGCTTAAAGCCAAGCTTATCGAGCAGCACCGCGCCTTCGGCATTATGCACGGTGGTCTGCGTGGAGGCATAGAGCGGCAGCTTAGGATACCGCGCGCGGATAAGGGACATAACGCCCATGTCCTGCACAATCACCGCGTCCGCGTGCGCTTTGGCAATATCGTCAAGCTCCGCGGTCAATGCGGCGAACTCATCGTCCGTAACGAGCGTGTTCAGCGTTACAAACACCTTCACCCCGCGCTCGTGGCACTGCGCAATGGCTTCATCAAGGCTAGTTTCGGCAAAGTTTACCGCGTTGCGCCGCGCGATGAAGCCCTTCGCCCCAAGGTACACCGCGTCCGCGCCCGTGCGCAGGGCTGCCTTAAGCTGCTCCGCCCCGCCAACCGGCGCCAGTATAAGCGGCCTTTCATATGCGTTCGTGTCCATGCGCTGTGCCTCCCTTTATCAAATCATTACACATACCTTTTTATCTCCACCACCAGCTTGCCCTTTTTGCTTTGGCCCGATACGGCGGAAAATATAAACCTTCCGAACCCGCGGGCGGAGATTATGTCCCCCTCTTTGGGTGCGGCGGAAGGGCCCTTTGCAAGCGTGCCGTTCACGAACACGCGCTCCGCCGTGAAAAGCTCCGCCGCGGCGCCGCGGGAAAGGCGGAACGCCTGCGCGAGCAATGCATCAAGGCGAAGGCTTGATACGCGCACAATGCTCTCCTCCGCACGGAAAAGCTCGCCTTGCGGCACAACCGCGCCCGCGCGGCAGACAACGCTCGTCCGCCCCACGGTTTCAAGCGTATCCGCAAAGTACGGCGCAAGCGGCGCTTCAACAAATGCGTATGCACGCTTGCCGCGCACTATTATGTCGCCTATCTTTTCGCGCTCAACGCCCGTGTGCATAAGCGCGCCCAGGAAGTCGCGGTGGGTAAGGTCGGACGCGAACTTCTCGCTCTTTGGTGCAATTTCTATTATGTCTATCGGGTAGCCTTCCGTGTCGTCCCCCTCCGCGTAGCCAAAGCGCGCCATGCGCCGTTCGCACCCCTCCGCCCCGCCGTAAAGCGAATACGGCGCGGGCAACGTGCGGGCCACGGACGCAAGGGCGGATTGCTCGTTCAGCGAAAGAAACCCGCTGTACAGCAAGCAGCCGCGCCCGTCCGCGCGGCGGGCAAGCTCCGCAAAGCGTTTTTTCAATAATTCCGTATCGTTATTCATGTATGCGTTATGGCTGCTCCCGCTCAAACTCCACCTTATATGCCCCCACGACCTGCTTACAGGGTATTGCGGCGGCGTTGGTCACAGAGAACATCTGCCGCGGGTAAAGCACCTGCGGCTCGGTCGGAAAAACGGGTACTGATTTGCCCGTGCTTTGGCCGCTTGTGCCGGTCTTTGTTAGCCAGATAAAGCTGCAATCACAAAATTCCTTGGGGAAGTCTATCCTTTCCGCGGGGCGCAGCACATAATCGAGCGCGCGCGGATATTAGCAGCCGGCGTTGTCCTTTTCCGCAGGGCAGCCGCCCCGTATGCCGACCCCCGTGAAGCTTATGCGCAGCATGTCCGTTTCAAACGCAACGGTTTCGCCCTCCCGTGTGAAGCTCCCATCCACCCATGCGCCTATGTTTATCCAGCCGCGTGTGCCGTCCTGCGCCTCCACGGCTGTGTTGAACTCAACGTATGGCGTGCCGCCGCGTATTTCCGCGTTTATCCTGAGCACGGGCCTGAGCGATTTGAACCCGTGCGGCACCAGAGCGCGGAGCCTATCCTGCTCCACCTCGTATGCCATGACGAATTGCTCTATATGCATAGCGTCCTCCGCAGATTTTCTTTCCTTTATTATATTGCCCGCGCCGCGTCCGCACAACAGGGAATATTGTTTAGGTACCTTGACAAATTCCGTCAAAGGGTGCAAAATGTCAAGGTACCTAACAATTATACAAAGGAGCGCATTTATGTATTCATATAATGAAAAGGACACCGTGGGCAAGCTTGTTTCCAACTTTTGGAAAATAAGCCGCGTGCTCAGGGATACCTACGACGGGCGCGGCAGCCAGCGGCGCGTGCTCACGGTGCTGCTGAAAAGCGGCGATGTAATAACCCAGTCCGTCCTTACCGAGCGGCTGGACATTCAGCCCGGCTCCGCAAGCGAGGTGCTTGCAAAGCTTGAAGCGGCGGGGCTTATACAGCGCACCGCCAACGATAAGGACCGCCGCACCATAAACATATCGCTTACGGAAGAAGGCCGCATCGCCGCGCAGGAAGCCTATGCCAAGCGGGACAAGGTGCGCCATGAGCTGATGAGCAACCTTAACGAAACCGAGCAGGAGGAGCTTTTGAAGCTGCTTGAAAAGCTTACGGCGGACTATTCCGCCCGCTATCCCAAGAAAAGCAGGGCGAACGCATAACATGAAGCTGATATTCGAATACATAAAACGCCATTGGGTCTCATTTTTGCTCTCCACAATGTTTTTAACGCTGGAAGCTGCGGCGGATCTTTTGCAGCCCACGTTCATGTCCTATATTGTGGATAGGGGCATAAAGAACGCGGACGTTGACCGAATTCTGCATTACGGGCTTATAATGCTCTGCATTGCCGCCGTTGGCGCGGCCGGCGCGCTTATGCGCAACTATTTTTCCGTGCGCACCAGCCAAACCGTTGCGCTTGAGCTAAGGCGCGATATGTACCGAAGCGTGCAGCGGCTCTCCCTTGAAAATATAGACGTTTTGCAGCCAGCGGGCATAATAACCCGCATAACCAACGACGTTACGCAGATTCAGGAATTCATAAACAGCATGATGCGCATGATGGTCAAGGCTCCCATAACCTGCATAGGCGCGATGGCGCTGATAATAATGCAAACGCCGCGGCAGGCGCCCGTGCTGATAATTATACTCATAATTGTGGGCTTCCTTATACTGGGCAACGTGAAAATCGGCTATCCGCGCTTTGGGCGGGTGCAGAAAAAGCTGGATGCGCTCAACGCCGCCGCGCGGGAGTTCCTTTCCTCCGTAAGGGTGGTAAAGGCGTTCAATGCCGAAGAAGCGGAGGAAAAGAAGTTCAACGCCGCAAGCGGGGAGCTTGCCGCCGCCAACGCAAGCGCCCTGCATGCAAACGCGCTTTTTAATCCGCTTATCAATTTGGCGGTGAACATGGGCATAGTTGTGCTTTTGTATATTTCCCGCAGCCAGAACGCCGGCGAGATCGGCAAGCTTATGGCATCGGTAAATTATATGACGCAGGTGCTTTTCGCCCTTACAAGAATTGCCAACGTTATAAACGTTGCCGTGCGCGCAATGGCGTCCTCCGCCCGCATACAGGAGGTTTTTGACGAAAAGCCCGCCCAGCCGCGCGCGGAAAGCCCGCTTTCGCCCGAAATACGCGGCAACATAAAATTCGATAACGTTTCCTTTGACTATGCCATAAGCGCAAAGGATTCACTAAGCGGCATAAGCCTGACCGTGCGCGAAGGGGAAACGCTCGGCATAATCGGCCCCACGGGCGCGGGCAAAACAACGCTTATAAACCTTATCCCTCGCTTTTACGATGCTACGGAGGGCGCGGTATATATAGACGACTGCAATGTGAACAGCATGGACGAGCATACGCTGCGCGCGGCGGTAGCCGTTGTGCCGCAGAAGGCACTGCTTTTCAGCGGCACCATACGCGATAATCTCCTTTGGGGCAAAAGCGACGCAACACAAGCCGAGCTTGACTCCGCCTGCCGCACGGCCCGCGCGGATAAGTTCATAAAGAATACGCCAAACGGCTATGATTCAATATTGGGTCAGGGCGGCGTGAACCTTTCCGGCGGGCAGAAGCAGTGTCTTTCCCTTGTATGGTCTCTTATACGCTCGACCAAGATACTGATACTGGACGACTTCACAAGCGCGCTTGACGCCGATACGGAAGCGCGCGTGCTAAGCGGCATACGCGAAACCGCGCGGGGCATGAGCGTGCTTTTGATAAGCCAGCGGATTTCAACCGTTATGAAGGCGGACAGGATACTTTGCCTTGAAAACGGGCTTATGCGCGGCCTTGGCACGCACGATGAGCTGATGCGCATTTGCCCGCTTTACCGCGAAATATACGCTTCTCAGATAGGGGGTGAAGCCGATGGCAACTAACGGAGCAACACCGCCGCCGTCCAACCTGAGCGGCATCGCCCGCCCAAGCAAGGGCCTTGTGGTAGTAAAGCCCAAGGATATGCGCGGCACGCTTATGCGCCTTTGGCAGCTTGTGCGCAAAAAAAGCCGCGGCATGGGGCTTATATTGGTGCTGTCCGCACTCAGCAGCATTGCGGCGGTTATATCCCCGCTCATAACCGGCCGCGCCGTGACGGAGATAAGCCAAGGCAGCGCGGTTACGGGCGCGCTTATCGCGCTCATAGCCATGTATGTTTTCGATTGGCTTATGAAGTTCCTTGAAAAATACATAATGGCTTCCGTTTCCCCGCGCATAATAGATCACCTAAGGCGGACATTGTTCGATAAAATACGCGAACTGCCGCTCAGCTTTTTCGATATGCGTCAGCATGGCGAGCTGATGAGCCGCCTTACAAACGACGTGGACAACATAAGCACCACCATATCCAATTCACTTACGCAGCTGCTTATGCATTGCTTCACGGTGATAGGCGTTTTTATAATGATGATGCTCACAAGCCCGCTGCTTACGCTTATCGCCTTTGCGGGCGTCGGGCTGATAACGCTGCTTACAAAGGTGGTAACCAAGCGCACAAAAAAGCTTTTTAAGGAGCGGCAGCGCGATCTTGGCATACTTAACGGGCAGATAGAGGAAAGCATATCCGGCCTGAGCGTTGTTAAGGCATTCTGCCGCGAGGAACAGGCGCTTGCCGATGTTGACCGGCAGAATGAATAGCTCTGCGCCGTATCCATTAAGGCGCTGGTGTATTCCGGCTGCCTTATGCCCATTACATACGTTATAAACAACCTTTGCTATCTTTCCGTTTCCGTTTTCAGCGCGCTCATGTACCTTCGCGGCAGCATAACGGATATAGGCATGATAACGAGCTTTCTTCTGTATGTGCGCCAGTTTACGCGCCCGTTTATGGAGGTTGCAAACATATATAACAGCTTCCAAACCGCCGTTGCCGGCGCGGAGCGCATGTTTGAAATGCTGGATGAACAAAGCGAGCCAAAGGATGCGGATGATGCGCTGCCCCTTGAGCACGTAGAGGGCGAAATAGAGTTCGACAACGTGTGCTTTGCCTACGGCGCCGGCAAGCAGGTGCTCAACGGCATCTCCCTCAAAATTCCCGCGGGCACGCGCGTTGCGATAGCCGGCCCCACGGGTTCGGGCAAAACAACGATAATAAGCCTGCTCACCCGCTTTTATGACGTTACCTCCGGCAGAATACTCCTTGACGGGCACGACATACGGGATTACAGGCTGCATGATTTACGGCGCGCGTTCGGCGTTGTGCTTCAGGATACGGTGCTGTTCGCCCAATCTGTAAATGACTACATAGCCTACGGCCACGCGGACTCATCGACGGACGACGTTCGCGAGTCGGCAGAAATCTGCGGCTCTGATGCGTTCATAGAGCGCCTGCCGAACGGCTACGATACCGTACTTGAGCAGGGCGGCGCGGAGCTTTCGCAGGGTGAAAGGCAGCTTATGACGATAGCGCGCGCGGTGCTTACAAACGCGCCCATATTGATACTGGACGAGGCCACAAGCTCGGTCGATACCGTAACGGAGCAAAAGATACGCCGCGCAATGCTGAAGCTTTGCAGCGGCAGAACGTCCTTCATAATAGCGCACCGGCTTTCCACCGTCCGCGATTCGGACGTGATAATACTCATCGAAAACGGCCGCATAGCCGAGCAGGGCACGCACGATGAGCTGATGCGCCTGAACGGCAAATATGCGGACATGTACCGCACGCAAACGGGAAAATAGCGGGCTTACGCCTGCGGTGAAATTGCGCCCATGCGCAGTGAAATATTGCTTACGCAATGTGAAATATGGCTCCGCCATGTGAAATCCGCCTATCGGCGGGTGATCGTGGGAGATTGTGAAGATGTGGGGGACGCAGAGCGTCCCCTCGTTTATGCCAAAAGTTTATAAGGAACGCCAAAAGGCTCCCCTTTACGGGGAGCTGTCGGCGAAGCCGACTGAGGGGTTGACGTAAATAAGTGAAGCCTCTTTCTTTTTCAACCCCTCCGTCCATTCGCTAACGCTCATGTCCACCTCCCCTTTCAGGGCAGGCTAACTCCCTCCGGCTTTTGCTTCGCAAAATCCACCTCCCTCGGTGAGGGAGGCTTAACATAAGAGTTTAGATACTGCCCAAAAGGCTCCCCGGCCGGGGAGCTGGCAAACCGAAGGTTTGACTGAGGGGTTGACGCAAACAAGAGTAGTCTCGATGCAACCCCTCCGTCTGCTCGCTTTGCTCGCATCCACCTCCCCTTTCAGGGCAGGCTAATGGTCGCGCCGACTGAGCGAGTTAACCACAAATTTACCCACGAAAAAAGGAGCGTTTGCCGCTCCCCTTTCAGAATGCATCACACCGGAAGGTTTGTATTTGTCTGCCGCTACGCGAAAAGGCTTTTCACTGCGAACGGATCAGCGCTGTGTATCGCTACTTTATCGGCAGGCGCGACGGAGCTGCTAACGGCCGCCGCAATGAACAGCAGCATGAATATCAAGCCAAGGAATATCAGTCTTTTCTTCAAAAGCTTCATCGCTTTTACCTCCTAAAAAGTATTCTTTATGGTGGTTAGAGTGCTCTAACCAAGAAGATGATATCATATCAAATTTCTTTTGTCAACACCGAAAATAATTCGGGTAGCCAAATCGCCGCAAACGTGATACCATACGCATAGCGCTTTTGACGAAGGAGAAATGATAATATGATAAATTCAAAGCCCGTAGTGTGCGTTACCAGCAGCACCAATAACGCCGTGTTCCCCGAAGCCACGCGCGAGATACAGATGACCATGACCTATTGCGACGCGATATACAGCGCGGGCGGCGTGCCGGTGGTCGGGGCGGAGCATGGGGCGGAGGAGCTGAGCGAGCTTTGCGACGCGCTTCTGCTCACGGGCGGCAGGGACGTTGAGCCCAGCCTTTACGGCGAAGAGGTCCTTAACGACACCGTAAAGACAGACCCGCCGCGCAGCGAGTTCGAGCTTGCCCTTATACGCGAATTTATGGCGCGCAAAAAGCCCATAATGTGCATTTGCCGCGGCGTACAGATGCTAAACGTAGCCCTCGGCGGCACGCTCTATCAGGATCTGGTGGAGCAGTGCGGCTATGTGCATAGCGATAAGGACATTCGCCACTATGTCTATGCCGAGCCGGGCAGCATACTGCATGAGCTTTTCGGCGAGAAGTTCAAAACCAACAGCACCCATCATCAGGCCATAAAGCAGCTTGCCCCCGGCCTGAAGGCCACCGCGCACTCGATAGAGGGCATAGTTGAGGCATTCGAGCACGAATCCCTGCCCATATTCGGCACACAGTTCCATCCTGAGCGCCTCAGCGGCAAATATAACGACGGCCGCACGCCGGACTTCACCCCGCTGTTCAGGCGATTCATAGCCAACGCCGAGGCCTATGCGGAAAAGCAGCTTTAATGCGGGAGAGATATAATGGACAAGGTATTTGAGCTTATACAAAAGGAGCAGGAGCGGCAGAACAGCACGATAGAGCTTATAGCATCGGAAAACTTTGTGTCCGAAAATGTGCTGAAGGCCGCCGGAAGCTGCCTTACCAATAAATATGCCGAAGGATATCCCGGCAGACGCTATTACGGCGGCTGCGAGGTTGTGGATGAGCTGGAAGAATACTGCCGGCAAAAGTGGCAGCAGGTGTTTGCGACGGATTATCACGTCAATGTGCAGCCGCTCTGCGGTACCCACGCGAACATGACGGCCTACGCGGCGCTGCTTCAGCCCGGGGATACGATACTGAGCCTTGATTTGCAGATGGGCGGGCATATAAGCCACGGTTTGCCCATAAGCATGACTGGCAGGCTTTATAACATAGAGCATTACGGCCTTGACGGCAGGGGCTATATAGACATGGGCAGCGTGGAGGACATGGCAAAAAGGACGCGGCCCAAGCTGATAATAGCAGGCGCGTCGGCATACAGCCGCATTATCGATTTTGAACGCTTTGCGCGCATAGCGCATGAAAACGGCGCGCTGCTCATGGCGGACATTGCGCACATAGCCGGCCTTGTGGCGGCGGGGGAGCATCCTTCGCCCTTCGGCCATGCTGATATAGTTACCACCACCACGCATAAAACGCTGCGCGGTATACGCTCCGCATTGATATTCTGCAAACAGGAATATGCCAAGCAGGTGGACAGCGCGCTGTTCCCCGGCATGGCGGGCGGCCCGCATATGCACACCATAGCGGCAAAGGCCGTGACAGCGGAGGAGGCGCTTACGCCTGAATTCCGTGCATACATACGCCGCGTGGTGGAAAACAGCCGCGCCATGGCCGCGGAGTTTACGCGCATGGGTTACGAGGTTGTGACCGGCGGCACGGATAACCACATGTTCCTTTTGGACTTCACCCGCACCCATCCCGCCATAACCGGACAAATGGTTCAGCAGGCGCTGGACAGCCGCGCCATAACGCTGAACAAGAACAGCGTCCCGGGCGAAACGCGCAGCCCCATGCAGACCTCCGGCGTGCGCATAGGCACCGCCGCGATGACCACGAAGGGCTTCGGCAGGGACGATTTCATAGCCGTGGCGCACAGGATAGACGAAATAATTACTTCCCTTACGCGCGAATAAAAGCCGCACATAGACTAAGATAATAAAACCCGCCCCGTATGTTTCACGTGAAACATGCGGGGCGGGGCTTTTATATATGGATGAAAATGATGCAGGAGGGATTCTACGGATAAATTGGATATGATATTATATGACTTATGCTGAAAAGCGAGTTGACTTTCCCCG
>ENA-ORLH01000180-ORLH01000180.1-human-gut-metagenome-genome-assembly--contig:-NODE-180-length-11448-cov-4.72825_pt1 | contig 11448 bp, 6 predicted proteins | sample MGYA00243069_ERZ508828 | MGnify/ENA primary metagenome ERZ508828 (study PRJEB26277, sample SAMN04329793) | human gut metagenome | biome: human-associated habitat | host: Homo sapiens | place: USA... | reverse complement strand
AGATGAGAATAATGCTCATGTGACGGAACACAACTGGTGTCCCTCCGAACGAAATTCCTCCATAAAGAAGAAAACCTTTTTCTATCAAATTGATTCTGCGCATGTGGATATTCGCAAGCATTCGGCGGTAACTCTGGAATATATGAACATATTGAGTTGGAAAGCATATAATACATGCCATTTTTACACTTAAAGAAAATATAATCTCCTTCGCCAACAACATCAAAATAATATTTATTTATCTCGAAATTCATTTTTTATAAAAATTATTTAAAATATAAAAATAACCAATGCACAAAAAATTATTCAATCATATGCAAATTCTTCAACTAACGAACCGATCAACCAACCATCACCACATCCTATCCGCCCCAACTACCCCACCGCTACCAGTAAAGAAAACAGGCGAGGAAAATCATTCTGCCGTGAATAAGAATTTTTCTTGAAATCACCTGTCTATATAGCCTTAAGCATATTCCTCCGTAGTAGCGTTTCCTCATTTAGAACTTCACGAGTCCATTTTTCAGTGTTGCAGGAGACGTTCCAAATACAAATACGGATTTGACCATGTCTGGTTGTCTCGAAATTACCTCATATCCTTTCTCCTGTTAAGCAAATGCTTTGGATGTGTCCAAAGCATTCGACGGTAAATTGAGCTTTCGGTCTTGTTTCGTTACAAGAATCATACTCGATTCATTTGGTGGAAGTTAAAGTATGTTATCTAGTATTAGCAAGCTACTTATCGAGTATTGCATTCCAACAGAGAGAATGGCTGAAAAAGAATCATCCCCAGTCGGCGTGTCAGATTCCCTCAATATATTAGAAACTGTTGCAACAGTAATATTTCTTGATAACCTATATCGTATTTTCGCCTTTGCTGAATTCAATATTGAAAGAGAAGATTAGCTGCATATGATAATATTAAAAATATAATGATCCATTTAATAACTAATTTTATGTCATGTACAGTAGAGGAATTAGAATTCCGATCCTGTTTCAATTTATTAGGAGGACATTTTTCAATGAGAAACGCAAGGGCTTCATTGACTTGCTTCACGGAGTCGAACCATTTGGTTTTAAAATGTATAGTGCTTACATTTCCAATGAGCCATACATCAAAGATTTGATATTTCCTAAGTTTTTCAGAAATCTGTGGTCCCATAGCTTTACCTATCTTATAGGCATCGAAACATGCAGCATTGATAATAAGTTTATCTATGTCTTTATAGAAAATTTCATTTTGTTGCCACCACAGTTTTCTGATAATTCTGTCATTGTATAATATCAACTGATAAGTACTCAATTTAAGAGTTAAGTAAAATCCTATAGAAAAAATTGCTGCTAAAACAGACAATTCGCCATTATGGATATTGCCTGATTCTAAAAATTTCCATAAAAACAAAACTAATATAATTCCACAAGATATTATTGCAAGAACAAGTGCTTTACGTGGAACTAAACAGGCAATAATTGTTTTTGCAGTTGTCATTTTAGTATAGCATTTTAAGTATAATCTCTTATTGCTCTTAACAAGTGCAAAATTGCGTATGGATTTGATTCATTTGTGTATGATTAGTTGGAAGCCGTCTCAAAAATTCTCATCATCAAGCAAATCATCACGTTCGTAATTTGCCGTGGTATGATGCACGGTCCAAATGATCGGATGAAGTAGGGGTACAAACCGACACCTCGACCGCTTATATGGACACGTTCTAGAGGATGAGGACGTTCTTTTGGATTCGTTTCGTGCAAATCATATTTCATCCATTTCATGGAAGTCAAGCTGCGTCCGCCAATTCCGTCCGATTTCGATTACAACCTTGAGAAAAAGTGAAATTCTTAAATTGCATCTCTTTTCAAAGAGTAACAAATAAATATTTAAGCTTAGTTAAAGTCATAAGAGAATTGGAGACTGCCAACGATTGAGGAAAACTATAGTTATCAGTTTCAATTCTATGAGAAGCATGTGTAAAATTAAATACTAATTATACTGTAATTAGTATTTTACACATATGACATTTGTGCTGCGGTAAAGTGCCTAATATGAAACACCCGGCAAGTTACAACTTGCCGGGTGTCCAAGAAGACGTTAAAGCTCTATCTAACTGGAATATTCATCAAGATGAGAAACTATCGCCATGAGGTAGTTGCTCCATTGTACAGGCCTCGGTTTTTAAAGGAAACCGATAATATTTCGCATCGCCATGACTGAAAGCAACTTTCCAATACAGAATAGCAACTGAAAGACACAACAAACCTGTCATCCAAAGCCTTCCGACAGGAATATCATTCATTTCCAAAAGGAAAAAACCATAACAATCTTTTAAGAAGGCATACAGCAATAGAATAAGAGGAATACCAAGATACCATTGGCAATTACGAGCAATAAATTGAAAAAATTGATCACGTTTTAGTATTCCCCCGTTAACATCTTCAGGTGCAGTGGAAAGTATTGTTTCCCCGTCTTTCTCTAATAATACAAACGAGGGAATGTCCGGAACAGGATCCCCTATGCAATTATAAGAAGGAGTCATTTCATTTTGCAAAAAACCTTCAATTGGTCTCATTGCATTCCATATCAGACATAAAGCAAAGATACACCATTGTTTTTCTAAAGGCATGTTAACAATTATATTTTCATCATTTTCATTTAAAAGACGAGAACGTCCGTAATACCCGCAAAAGGAGGCAAACACAGCGTCATTGCTTACAAGTAACGTTTCCCGGTAATTCCTAAATTTATTTGCATCACCATAAGAACATCCTTGAGCTCTAGCCCACAAAAATCTACGAGCATTATCATCCTGTACGATCTTTAAAAACCCCAATTTGGGGTCTTCAAATTTAATTTCCCCATAAGAAATATATTGTGCAATATTTTTCCCGTTGAAAATAATATTCCCTTTACCCCATGGCATAAAGAGCTTATTTATCCATTGGATGGAATCACTCATTGATTTACGTATATCAACCTGAAGTTCTGAAGATTCTATAGATATATGCACACGGCATCTCTGAGGAAAGGCTTCTACGGAATATTGACCACAAACAGACCCGCCCATTTTCAATAATGATCCATTGAGCGTTCTTTTACCAAGTACAAATTCATTTTTTTGATCTTGAAATACACAGCTGAAAATATTCATACCCTTAATAATAATTTTATAAAATTTAAGGTGCCCAGAAACTAGGCAATTGGAAGAAGTTTTTTCTAAATTAAGGCATAAATTTAATTCTAGTTCGTTAGCACTAGAATGATAAAATAAGTTCTTTTCAGATTATATTTAAATAATTCTTAATTTCCGTACGAAAAATGTGTCAATATTTTTTCTTTACCTATTGTTATATTTTTCAAAAGAAAAGAAATAGGATGATTTAGTATTCATAATATTCAATTTTTACATATGAAAATAAGGAATTTGCATTTTTAGAAATAAATTCTTTTATCATAGAAGCATTTTTGCAAGCTATCTCTTTGGATGGGTATGTAATCTTCTGAAACAAAGAAACATGAATGTCCCAAGGTAGAAAATTTCTTTTTCTTTGTATTCTGATTTTACCCTCTAATTGTCCCCCGAGTGGCGAAGCGTATACTTCTAGAGTAAGAATAGGTTTCCTATTTTCTACTTGAATTTTTCTTGAGACAAAAACACCCATAAAGGAGTATCGGGAGTTATCCAGACTACTCTTACTAGAATATAAGGTATCTATAGATGGAACTACCAACAAACAGGCAATAGTTATAAGAATCAGAAGAGGGAGAGCCTCCGAGCAATTGCTGGCGTACTGTGTATCTACAGTGATTGCATAAATACAATACAACGTTGCCAATGTGAATCCAATAGTAGGAATGAAAAGTAAACTTGTAAGACCTATTTTTTTCCAAAGAGGTTCGTAGGATACTTTTTTTACTGACAAGATTCCATTATTTACTGAAAAAGAAAGCGAGTAATTTATTCGATTTATTAAACATTCATTCAAGTCAAGCTTTTGAGTCATTTTATTTTCAAATAAATATTTAGTATTATGATTTACAGTATTTTTTTCATATAGCTAATGAAGAAACTGTTGCATAATTTCTTTCGGGGTAATTATAGTTTCCTCCTGCAAAAACTGTCTTATTAAATGATAAGATACCTATATTGATATAGGCACTCCAGGAAATATTTGCCTGAAGCGAAATATTACCATTACATAAATTAAGACACAAGTCTCCAAATCCTGAAGCATTTACACCGAAACGTTGTCGATTGGACCAACCGGTCGATTATTCCTGTAGCCACTGCGTCTGTATTCTGCGGCAGCAAATGCTTCTACGGATATGCATACTTTAGTGTTAGATAATTTGTTACATTTATCGTAAGAAATTTTCGCTTTGCCTCCTACCCTGAGTCCAGCGTCCATATGTATACCCAAATATTTGGATGTGAGCTGATCAATTTCTTTAACAAGCGAAATTTGTTTTCTCCCGCCATGTTGTCATCAGCCGTAATGAGACTGCCGAAAGTTCGGTATTCATACAAGCAGGACGCCCTCGGCCTTCGGCGAAAATGGAAGTGACGTTCTTCAGAGCGTCGTGCATGAAGTAAAGATGTTCATCAACCTCCGTGCCGTTCGTTTTCCAGCACATCATCATCAAGATGCGTTGGAAGCAGGTTTCACCAGCCCCATATGCTGGAGGAAGTTTTCATCAGTGTCTGATTGCGCTCCTCGTTATAAGAAGGGATAAAGGATTTGGCGTCATTTTTGATGATATCGGAAGACTGGTTGAGGGCATTGGCTGTATGATCTACGGTATTATCTAATTTGAAGGTAGTATTGTTGTTGCCAATGTTGACGTAGTTCGGAGTCCTTTTACTTTCCTAATTTACTCCGTCCATTTCATGAAAGTTAATTATGAAAAAGAAACTTGATCATTCTTAACAAATATAAAAACACCTGGCAAGCAATAACTTGCCAGGTATTAATTAATTCAAATTATAATTATATATCAGTAATGATCAATTTCTTTACAAGTATCAGAAAATTCTTCCGCCGTGGGAAACCAATAACCGAATATGCGCATATTAAATAAATAACAATCTCTCATTATATAACAATCTTTTTTTCCGTAGTCTTTAGAAATCCTGACTTCAAATGGATAGATGAAAATCGGGTTATCATTATTTTTCTCACTATAAAACACACTATAAATAGCTGTCAACAAGGAAACAATCATCCAAATACTAATAATTATAAATATTTTTTTCATATTATTTATCAAGATGATTTTTTTAATTTATCAATACGCATATATATTCACAGAAATTAAATTATTCAAATTTATTTATTTTCAATTCCCGTAAAAAATTTTGTTTCATGATAGTTGAATTTCAGTAGAAATTGTATCAGTAATATTTTACTCAAAAATTATAATCCTTACAAAAGAGCTCCTTCCGATAAATCGGAAGGAGCTCTTTATAGAATTAAATAAGCTTCATATATTAATTTTATAAAAATAAAAACATTAGTTATATTTTTTGATTTTCCAATTACATATTATTCAATTTATTCCATATCTGTTTGATTATACCACAATTCCTCTGTCCATTTACTAACTAAATTCCACAGTTTTTTTCTATCTACATCGGAAAAATTAGCATCATAATCATAAAGAATTGTCATAATTAGGGTACATTCTTCTCCAGAAAATGTAGCATAAATCTGATAGTTGGGAAACTGATTAGCGAGTATTTGATTAAATTTAGATAATTCTTCAATTTTTACATTTCCTAATATTAAAGGAGGATCATAGCTAAAGCTATATGTATTTTCAACTTCTCCTAGCAAATGAGATTTTTTTAAATATTTATTAAAAATTAAAATAGATATACATGCTAAAAAAATAGCAATACTACAACATATAATATATTTCTTCATCATAATATTTCGAAATTTTAATAAGGAAATTGATAATCAGACTTAAGTGGTTCTTCCGGAAAATCCATTGTTTGTTCTGAAGGATTTCCCCCATTTAAACATTTTTTATAAAATTCTCTTACTGAATCATTATAATTTTTAATATTTGTTTTCAATTTTTCTCTTTCTTTTTTATATTGATTACGCACTCCATTTATATTCTTCAGTTTTCTACGAGTATAATCATTGACATCGAATTCAAGATTCTCAACTACTGATTGTTGAGATCTTAGCGAAATAGTTGCCGTTCCATATGCCACAGCTAATCTATAACAAGGTTTACACCACTCACGTTCTAAATAATTAATTTCTTTGGCAAGCATATTCCAATATTTTAGATTAATACTCCCATGATATAATTCATGCTTAGTATCTTTGTCAAGGGATTTACTTTTTACCACCTTGATCGTCATTTCCAGATCACCTTGTACAGAAACAGCTACATTTCCAAAATCTAAAAAAGTATTAGGAAGTTTTACTTGGGCAGCAAATTTACGCTCTGTTGCTCCATTTTTACCTCCAGAAATAGAAGGAACTTTTTGCACATGATATTCTCCTATATTGTGTTCTTTCAATTTAAATCCGAGTTCATCGTATAAATTTGTTGGTCTATTTTTAACTAACCCATACAAATTAACACCTCCTCTCTCCAAGAAAGGATCTCGGTTAATCCAGCGCCCATCGAATGGGTTGAGATGGCGGTAGTTGTAGTAGATTAAGCCTAATTCATCGTCCATGTATTCGCACGAGAAGCGGAACTTGTTTTCTTCCGCCATGTTGCCTTCCGATGTGATGAGACCGCCAAAGGGACGATACTCATACAGGGCGCGGCGGCCTCGGCCTTCACCGAAAATCGAGGTGACATTCTTCAGAGCGTCATGCATGAAGTAAAGATGTTCGTCAACCTCCGTGCCGTTCGTTTTCCACCGCGTCATCATCAGGATGCGCGTGGAGTCAGGTTCCGACGGATCCCAAATGTAGCTGCGGACGAGTGCCGGCGTTTCCTGCGTCAAGTCGAGTTCGGCGATCTGCAGGTAGACTCTGTAAAGAAAGCGCGCGTGGAAAGTCGTTTCACCGTTGACGACGACTTTTTTCTCGAAACGCCTGCCCATATAGTCGTAAGCGCATTCCACTGTGGTGGCACCATTTTCGTTTTCAAACTTCACGGGTCTGTTTTCGGCGTTGTAGGAGACGTTCCAGATGCCGGTGGCGGTTTTCACCTTCGTCTGGTTGCCGTCCTCGTCGTAGGAAGGAATGAAGGATTTGTCGCCATTCTTAACGATACCAGCGTACTGGTTGAGATCATTGGTCGTATAATCCGTAGTATCGCCGAATTCGAAGGCGCTCTTGCGGTTCCCGATGTTGTCGTACTGGTAGCCGAATCGGCCGCCAGGACGAAGTTGGTCACCAATCAGTTCACTGCGGCTGTTGTAGGTGAAGAGGCGTGTCGTTTTGGGTGTTGCGGTGTTCCACGTGTCTTTGCGCTGCGTGGGACGTCCCAGCTTGTCAAAGTCATATTCGTGACGGGCTGGCGAATAGACACTGTTCGGTCGCTGGTAATCAATGACAGTGACAAGATTGCGTTTGTCGTCATACGTGTTCTTGCGACTCATTCCGTTGGGGCAGTCAAGTCCTTCCACGAATCCGCCGCCGGCGGCATAGGACCAGGTAAACGGCGCCGCGGCCCCATCCAGACTCAAGGAAGCGATGCGGCCACAATCATCGTAGGCAATTTGCGTATTCTGAATGTCCTGGACATCATTTACCAGGCGATAACCCATACTACGCCCACAGGAATCAAAATGTTCGGACACCCGATAAGTCGAGCTGTCCATTGTCACACTTTCAGATTCGAGCTCTCCATATACATTGTACGTCATCAAGCGCAGGCCGGAAGCGTCGACGAGGCGGGTGATCTGGCCCAAATGATTGTAGACGATTGTTTGTCCCGGCGTGTCGTCGGAGAAGGAAACGCCCGTCAACAGGCCTCGTTTTATGGCGTATGTGCTGGTTTTGACGATGCCTCGGGCGTTGGTTTCAGTAGAGAGCTGATTGAAAGCATCGTAGGACTTGTCGACATGCGAACTGTCGGCGTAGGTTTTACTCGTTTCAAGGCCAGTTGCGTCGTGATAGGCCCATGTCGTCATATCGCCATCGGTGCGGTCCGCCGGATCGGTAGAGATATCCCCGGCGGAGGTACGGTAGGTGGTGAGCGCCACCATACGGCTGGCGTCGTCGTAGGCGAACAAGGCTGGCTGGATCGCTGTCCCCCATTCCGCGACTTTGCGGCCGAAGAGGTCGTAGCGGTAGCATGCTGTGTTGCCGAGGGCATCGGTCACGACGGACGGCTGGCCGGAGGCGGCATCGTATTCCGTTGTCGTTGCGTGCCCCGCCGCATCGATGAGGCGAACAGTGCGCCCGGTAATATCGGTTTGCGCCGTGGTCGTGTTACCGCGCCCATCCGTAGTCGTCAACGTCATGCCGGTTGCCGTAAAAGAGCGGTTTTTCATCATGGCAATGCCTGTGTAATCGGTTTGAGAAAGCACAAACCCGTCGATGCTGACAACTTGTGCTGTCACACTCGAGGAGGGAATTACACTCTTTTGGATTTTCTTCGTATTTTCAGCATACTCTATCCATTCCATGGAAGTCAAGCCGCGTTCGTCAATGTTGACCGACTTCGATTCCAGCGCGGATGAAAGTTCGGAGACGAGCTGCTTCTGTACGGAGACAAGAGGCTGTCCCTCGGCATTGTACCGGGTTTGCGTCGTAACCGTATAGACACCGTCTTCGGTATTTTCAACACCATAGGCGTATTCCTGAACAGGAGAATTCAAGACGGAAGGCTCGTCATCACAGGCCAGGGTTTGCTTCACAAGGTTGCCGAAAGCGTCGTATTCATAGAGAGTAGGAGCCATGGAAACGGCGTTGGCGCCGGAACCCGTGTCACGCCCGGTGCGCACGATCTTACCTTCCGCATTGTATTCACTGCGGTCATAGATGAAGCCGGAAGTGGAGGGAGTCACCTGGGCAACGATTTGCCCGAAACCGTTGGTCAGAGTCTGGGAGAGAATCGTCGACCGGTCGGCCAGATAGACGGTTTCCCGCAGACAGTTGCCGTCGAGATCGTAGACGTGGTAGAGTTGGCGCTGTCCCGTGCCGTACTCGTGCATGATGCTGCCGTCGGCGTGAAGTTCAGTGACGAGGGTAGCCCCGGCAGGTGTCGTGACAGTGGTTGTTAGTCCGTCTTCGCTGTAGGCCGTAGTAGTGACGCGACCCAGAAGATCGGTCTGAACGACGGGACGCCCCAGTTGGTCGTAGACGATCGATTCCACAGTCGCCATGGCCCCGGTATCGCGGCGCGTCTGCAAGGGGCGGCCGGCGGCGTCACGGGTGTAGGTAACGATGGTTTCCGGAGTGACGAGGGTTTCGCCGTCCCGGATTTCCGAGCGGATGGTTTCCACAAGCTGAAGCGCGGAATTGTAGCCGTAGGTGGTCGTGATGCCGTCTTCATCAGTTTCACTCAACTGGCCGCAGCACATCCAGGACGCGGTGCTGACGCGGCCATTGCCGCGCGTGGTCCTGATGAGCCGGCCCTGTTCGTCGTATTCGTGGACGGCCGTGGAGAGCAGAAGCCATTGTTCACCATCCCAGATGGACTTCCGTTCGAAAACGACGGTATCATCAGGCGCGATGCAGCTTTCTTCTTTCGTGCTCTGGCCGGCGACGAGTTCACCGTTCGCCCGGGTGGTTGCGGTACGCTTGTGGACGGCGCCGTGTTCGGTCGAGGCCTCGTAATCGTAACAGGTTTGGATGCCCATGGCGTCCTGCGTGAATTTCGTTTTACCGGCCGCATAGGAATAAACCGCCGCTTCTCCGTAAGTTTCGGAAATCCGGGTCTGCCGTTGTTCGCTCCCGGCCGCGGCGACGGTCATCGTGACGCGTTCGGCAAGGGGGGAGTCTTCATAGGCGTAAGTTGTGGCCGTCAGTTCGACTTCCGTGCCGTCGGACAGAACACAGGATTCGGCAACACGAGCCGGACGGTTGTCGTAGAAGCGCTGATCGGCGTACACGGTGCGGATGGTTTTCTCCCGGCCGCCCGCCCAGGACGAGGCTTCCAGGATGATGCGGCCTTCGCCGTCGTATTCATAACGCGTATAGCCGCCGGTCGGCCGGTTGACACGGGAGAGGCGGAACTGGCTGTTGTATTCGTAAGTCGTCGTGCGCGCCAGCGGCGTGTTGAAGGCCTCCGTTTCGCTCATCAGCAGCCAGCCGCCGTCAGTGTATTGTTTGACGGAACGGTTGCAGGAAACGGGTTCGGCTTCGTTGATGCCCTTGACGGATTCGATGCGTTCCACCATGCCTCCGTAGAGACGGTTTGTTTCAATGGTGCGGATGATGGCGTCATCCCCTTCTCCCGTGGTGATGGTAACTCTGCCGGGTTCCTCGCGGCGCGTGATGGTGTGGGCGGGCAGACCGCGCTGTCGGCGCGCAATGACGGTGGTACGCACGCCGTTTTCTTCAAATGACGTGTACGCTGCCGTCTTGAAGGGTTCTCCCGTTACTTCGTATCCCCCATCTTCCCGTACCGTGACGGCGGCAGGGGCAAACCATTCCATGAGGAGGGATCCGTTTTCACCGGTACGGGTGCGCATCAGCCCTTCCGCAGCACTGTAGCTGCTCACCAAGCTACCTTCTTCATCATAGGTGTTGATCACATTCCGGAAGTAATCTTCCGCCAGAACAACCTTGCCGGAAGCGGAAGTCATGCTGACAACCTCTCCCATTGCCGCCGAAAAACGGACTTTCTGCCCGTCAGCGTCCACCAGAGAAAGAAAAGCCGGAGAACCCTCCGTGCAAGGGGCGAGATTCTCATCCAGCAGCTGCACCCTGAAGTCACGCTTGCGGGAGATGCCCGCAGGCGGCGCTACATCCGAACCGGGCTGAATATTGAAATAAAGTGCGGCCCCTGTCGGCGGCGCCATGGTGATGAGGCCGGACTTTGTGTCCAGACTCGCATGCCAGGACCACGGGCTTACATATTTCAGTCCGCCGCAGGCTTCAGCCGTTTCATGAACATCTCTTGTAGAGAGGAGGCTGAAAGCTGCGGGAGACGGCGACGGAGATCCTCCCTTGGCCAGGAATTCGGCCAGGGACATGCAAGTCTCCACACCGGGATCGCCCGGCAGCTTTTCCGTGGCAATCGTATATTCATTGCCTTCCGAATCAGTGCAGGAACCGCATTTGCAGCAGATTTCCTTGTCTTCCGGAGGCACGTCGGAAGAAGAACTGCTTGACGATGAAGGAGGATTGTCGGAGCTGGAAGATGAAGAGGACGAACTGGAAGAGCTCGAACTGGAGGAAGAACTGCTGGAACTGGAAAATGAACTTTCGGTTCCTCCATGGGCCGTCACTGTGATGGAATAACTGCACAATGACTGGTTGTATTCATTATGCGGCATATCGATGTTCTGGTGCGTGATGGAAACC
>ENA-ORLH01000178-ORLH01000178.1-human-gut-metagenome-genome-assembly--contig:-NODE-178-length-11501-cov-9.2109_pt1 | contig 11501 bp, 9 predicted proteins | sample MGYA00243069_ERZ508828 | MGnify/ENA primary metagenome ERZ508828 (study PRJEB26277, sample SAMN04329793) | human gut metagenome | biome: human-associated habitat | host: Homo sapiens | place: USA... | reverse complement strand
GTCTATGATGACTAGATCATCCACGCTTCCTGCATCATCCTTTGCCGCACCGGCAGCGCAGACGAGAAGAAGCTCGCTGCTGCTGTTGCCCTGATCCAGGAAAAGAACCCCACCGCCACCATTGTGACCACCGATTGGAACGAACTGACCGGTGCACAGATCGTTTCCGTTATGGATGGTAAGCGCGACCTGGTTGCCGAGCTTCTGAGCGAAGCACAGGCTTCCAATGCTGCCCATGCGGACGAGGATGAGGAAGAGCATCATCACCACCACCATGACCATGATGAGGACGGCCACGAGTGCTGCCACCATCACCACGACCATGATGATGACGACGATGATCAGGACGAGCATGAGCACCACCATGACGGCGAGTGCTGCTGCGGCCATCATCACCATCATCATGACCACGATGCAGACGAAGTGTTCACCAGCTGGGGCCACGAGACTGCCCACAAGTACAGCCATGACGAGCTGGAGAGCATCCTGACCACGCTGGATTCCGGCGAGTACGGCGCTGTGCTGCGTGCCAAGGGCATTGTGGACGGCGGCGACACCTGGTACGAGTTCGACATGGTGCCCGGTGAGCATGAGATCCGCACCTGCGGCCCCGATGTTACCGGCAAGGTGTGCGTGATCGGTTCCCAGCTGAAGGAACATGAGGTGGAAGAGCTGTTCCACGCCTGATTTGTAAAGGAGTAAAACATGGCGCAGAAAGAGATTCCCTGTTACCTCTTTGTGGGTATGCTGGAAAGCGGCAAAACCAAGTTTATTCAGGAAACAATGGAGGACCCGCAGTTTGATTCCGGCGACAAAACGCTGCTGTTGATCTGTGAGGAAGGCGAAGAGGAATATGATTCCGAGCGATTTGCCTTTGGCGGCGTGACCGTTGCCACCATTGAGGACAAAGCGGAACTGAACCGCGAACACCTGCAGCAGCTGGCTGAAAAGTCTGACTGTGGGCGTGTGATCATTGAATACAACGGCATGTGGCTGGTGCAGGAGCTGTACGATGCTTTGCCGGATAACTGGCTGATTTACCAGTGCCTGGCCACCGCAGACGGCACTACCATCAAGACCTATGCCAACGACAATGCCATGCGCGGCCTGCTGCTGGACAAGCTGCGCGGCAGCGAGCTGCTGGTGGTGAACCGTGCCGAGGCGGTAAACGATGACGAAAGCCACCAGCTGATCCACAAGCTGGTGCGCCAGGCCAGCCGCCGCTGCGATATCGCCTATGAGTTCAAGGATGGCAGCGTTGCCTATGACGATATCCCGGACCCGCTGCCGTTCGATGTAAACGCCCCGGTGATCGAGATTCCCGAAGAGTTCTTTGGCGTGTGGTATATGGACTGCATGGATGAGATGCAGAAGTACGACGGCAAAACGGTGAAATTCCTGGCTCAGGTGTGCCAGACCAACCGCGCCGGCAAGGACAGCTTTGTGCCCGGCCGCTTTGCCATGACCTGCTGCGTGCAGGATATCCAGTTTGTGGGCTTCCCCTGCAAGTACGCGGAGTACAAGAACCTGAAGCAGCGTGACTGGATCACGGTAACGGCAAAGGTGAACCTGAAATACCACCCGATTTACAAGGGCCAGACCCCGGATTCTGTCGGCCCGGTGCTGACGGCCATCAACGTGGAGTCTGCCGCGGCCCCGCGTGATGATGTGGTGACCTTCAGTTGAGCGGGGAACGCCGCAGGGCAATCGAAGCCCGCGTGGCAGCCGCAGCCGCCCGGCTGGAAAAAGAGGGCCGCTACACGGCAACCCGGCGGTGCATCCAGCACGGCAAGGTCAGCGTGTATGCCCACTGCGTCAGCGTGGCGGATACCGCCTGCGTCTTGGCGGAAACGCTGCACCTGCGCGTAAACGAGCGGGCGCTGATCCGCGGTGCATTGCTGCATGATTACTTTTTGTATGACTGGCACGATAAAGCCAACGGCCACCACTGGCACGGTTTTACCCACCCAGGCACCGCCCTGCACAACGCAAGCGAGGATTGGAAGCTGACCCCGGTGGAGCGGGAGATCATCAAAAAGCACATGTTCCCCTTAACCCCCATCCCACCCACCTGCCGTGAAGCGTGGCTGGTGTGCCTGGCAGATAAAATCTGTGCCGCCAAGGAGACGACCGGCGGAATCTATGGCAAGCTGCCGTTTGCCGCGAAGCATAACGCGCAGGATTAAGTAAATTAACGTTTTATATGCAGAAAATCCAAAAGCCCGATGCCGTGTTGACATCGGGCTTTTGGCATTTTACGCGGAGAGGGGAAAAATTAGGAATTCGGAATGGGACGGCGGGAAAAAGTTCGTGGCAAGGGTTGAACCTGCTGTAATTCCGCATAGACAGGGATGATAAACAGGAACAACAAAAAACAGGCGCACCACAGAATAATCCCCGTGGTGCGCCTTATTTATACGATTGTACCGATTGGATTAAAGGTTTTCGCCGAAGCCTTTTTTCAAAAAAGTTGGAAAAATCCCCCGCAAATCCAAAAATCACAGCGTATCGCAGATGGTGCTCATCATGGAACGGATGTCGATGTGCTGGGGGCATTTGGGCAGGCAGGCACCGCACTTGATGCAATGCTCGGCGCGGGTGGCGGCGGGGGCGTCCTCATATTCCTCTTTTAGGGTGGCGAGGCGGTCACCAAGCAGGCGGTATTCGTTCCAGGCGTGCAGCATGCCCGGAATGTTGACCCCGGCGGGGCAGGGCATGCAGTACTTGCAGGCCGTGCAGGGGGCAAGCTTTTGGGCCTTGAACACATCCAGCGCACGGGCGAGGGTATCCTGCTCGGTGGTGGAAAGCGGAATTAAGGGATCCATGGAAGCCACGTTATCCTGTACCTGCTCCAGGGTAGTCATGCCGGAAAGTACGCACAGCACATTGGGAAGGCTGGCAACCCAGCGAATGGCCCAGCTGGCCAGGCTCTTTTCCGGGGCGGCCTGATGCAGCAGGGCGGCGGCTTCAGGGCAAAGGGTGTTCAGCATCCCGCCGCGCACCGGCTCCATAACGATGACCTGCAGCCCGGCAGCGGCGCACAGCTCGTATTTTTTGCGGCTCTGCTGATAGTCCCAGTCAAAATAATTGAGCTGCAGCTGTACAAAATCCCAATCGCCTGCAGCAAGGATCTCTGGCAGCTGCTCAGCGCTGCCATGGAAAGAAAAGCCCAGCTGCTTGATTTTGCCCGCCTTGCGCAGCTCGTTCAGCTGGTCATAGGCGTGGTATTTGACGTAATTGGACCAGCTGCTTTCATGCACAGAGTGAACGAGGTAAAAATCAAAGTAATCAGTGCGGCAGTTGGCCAACTGCTCGTTAAAAATACGGGGCACATCCTCATCGCATTTCAACAGCCAGCCAGGCAGTTTGCTGGCAAGGTGATAGCTGGCGCGGGGATACTTGGCCAGAGCTTTGCCGCAGAACTTTTCGCTCATGCCGCCGTGGTAGGGATAGGCAGTATCGAAATAGTTCACGCCGTGGGCATAGGCATAATCAAAAATCTCCTGTGCCTTTTCCTCGTCAATGCTGGTCTGGTCGGCGGCGTCCCGCAGGGGCAGGCGCATGGTGCCAAGACCCAGCAGGCTGATTTTGCCGTTGAGGTCATTATAGGGGGCAGGGTTATTGCGGCAGACACGGTATTCCATACAAGTTACGCTCCTTATTCCGGCTTTGCCAGATGAATTTGATGGAAGATTTGGTGCGGGGATAAACAAGAAACGCCGATTTTGCTGGCTCGGCGGTTAAGGTGTATCTGAAAACAAAGAAACAGCCGATATTTTCGACTTTTCAGATACACCCTGGGAAAAGGAAATTATTCGCAGGAGGAACAGTCGCCACAGTCCTCATCGGTGGCAGGAGCTGCCGTTGCGGCGCGGCCTGCCAGCTCGGGATCAAGGCTTTCGGCTACTTTGATCATCAGGGCACATTCAATGCGCTTGCGGAACACTTCGCAGCCATATTCATACACACCGTGGATATCGCCGGTGGCGTGCAGGGCGTTGGCGGCGCAGCCGCCCGCGCAGTACAGGCGTGCCCAGCAATCCTTGCAGTCGGGGCGGGCGTACACGTTGCACAGCTTGAATTCATCCCGCAGTTCGGTGTTGGTAACGCCGTTCCAGATATCGCCCAGCTTGTAATCCGGGTCGCCGACAAACTGATGGCAGGGGTACAGGTCGCCCCAGGGGGTAACGGCCATATATTCGGTGCCGGAACCACAGCCGGAAATGCGCTTGTAAATGCAGGGGCCATGGGCCAAGTCGATCATGTAATGGTAGAAGGTGATGGGATGACCGGCTTTTTCACGGCGGAGCATATCCTTGGCCAGCAGCTCATACTGGTCAAACAGGATGGGGAGGTCGGCTTCGGTCAGGGCTTCGGGACTGCCGGCCTTGCTCACGACCGGCTCCATGGAAAGCTCGTCAAAGCCGAGATCATCCGCCATGTGGAACAGGTCGTTGGTGAAATCGGTGTTGTAATGGGTGAAGGTGCCGCGCATGTAGTAGCCCTTACCGCCGCGGGCCTTGACCAGCTGCTGGAACTTGGGCACAATGCGGTCATAGCTGCCGCGGCCTGCAATATCCTTGCGGAAACGGTCGTTGATCTCCTTGCGGCCATCCAGAGAAAGAACCACGTTGTAGCACTCTTTGTTGGCCCACTCAATGACTTCATCGGTGATGCCGATGCCGTTGGTGGTCAGGGTGAAGCGGAAGTTCTTGCCTTTTTCTTTTTCAATGCTGCGAGCATAGGCAACCAGCTGTTTGCAGACCTCAAAGTTCATCAGCGGTTCGCCGCCGAAAAAGTCAACCTCCAGGTTGTGGCGGGTGCCGCTGTGCTCCACCAGGAAATCCAGCGCACGCTTGCCGGTCTCAAAGCTCATCAGGCCGGACTGGCCGTGGAACTTGCCCTGGGCGGCAAAGCAGTATTCGCAGTTCAGATTGCAGGTGTGGGCCACATGCAGGCAGAGTGCCTTGACAACGGTGGAACGATTCTTGAAGTCAAAGGCATGGTCAGCGTAAATATCTTCGGCAAACAGCTTGCCATCGGCCTTCAGTTCTTCGATATCGTCAAAGCAGTCGTTGATGTCCTCGGCGGTCACTTCGGGATGGTCAGCATATTTTTTTGCCAGCAGGTCGGCAGCTTCTGCGCGGGGGTGGCCGGCATCGACCAGGGCGATGGCGTCATACGCCAGTTCGTCTACGGCGTGAACGCTGCCGCTGTAGACATCCAGCACAATGTTGTAGCCGTTGAGTTTATATTGATGGATCATACTATTCCTCATATCCGAATCAAAGTGGGGTTACATAAAAAGAACCGGGAGCGCCTTTTTGGTAAAAGGCAGTCCCGGCAGAAAGCCAGTTCAAGTAAAAATTACTTCTTCTCGCAAGGCTGGTTGGCAATGCCGCAGCTGGTCTTGCAGGCGCTCTGGCAGGAAGTCTGGCATTCGCCGCAGCCGCCGTTCTGGAGGCTCTTAGCCATATCGCGGGTGTTCAGAGTCTGAATGTGCTTCATGAAATTTCACCTCTTCTATAAATATAGATTATATTAAATATACACGGAAACCATAGGGTTTGTCAAGCAAAAGCGGGGATTTTTGCGGGGAGTCGGGCAGTTTTTTGCCCACAACAGGAATGGTGCTATGGCAGAACATCCAAAGTGGAGCCACCGCCAAGGCCAGTGTGGTGCAGGTGGGTGCCGCAGGCAGCAAGGGCGGTGCAGGCCGCGATGAATTCCGGAGTGATCACTTCGCCCGGTGCCAGCAGCGGAACGCCCGGCGGATATGCCCAGACATACTCCGCCGAGGTGCGGCCAACGGCATGTTGCAATGCCAACGCGGTGTGCGGGGCAAAAAGCGCCTGTGCGATGGAACAGGCGGCTGGGCCGGGGGTGGGCAGCACCTGCGCCGAGGCGGGCAGGGGAGCGTTCTGCGCCGCTGCAGCATCGATCACCAACAGGGCAGCGGCAAAACGGTCAAGGGCGGTTTCTTCATCGCAGGGGGAGGTCATGGCCAGCACGTTAGCACCACAGGACATCTCGGTTTCAAACTGCCAGTCCCGGCGCAGCAGTTCCGCCAGGGCGGGGCCGGTCAGCCCGGCAGCAGCACCGTTGACGAGGATCTTGCCGGAATCGTGGGCAAAAAAGCCGGGGTGGGCAGAAACATCATCCATCCCATGGCAGAGCACGCGCAGGCGGCGCAGTGGGCGCACAGCGCCGCTGAACCGCTGCAAGCGGGCACGCCAGGCGGCAAACCAGGCATCGCCGTGTTCGGCCAGCAGGCCGGTGCAGCCGTCCAGGCTGGCCATTAACGGATAGGAGGGGGAACTGGTTTCAAACACATCCAGCTGGCGTTCCAGCTCCTGCGGCGGAATGAAAGAACTGTTCCAGTGCAGCAGGGCGGTCTGGGTCAGGCTGGGCAGTGTCTTGTGCGGGCTTTGAATGATGACATCCGCCCCGGCAGCAATGGCACCGCCCTGCCAGCCGTGGGCGGCGGCCAGTGGCAGATAGTGCGCGCCGTGAGCTTCGTCCACGATCAGGGGAAGGTTGGCGGCGTGGCACAAAGCGGCAATGGCGGCAAGATCACTCAAAACACCCTCATAGGTGGGGCTGGTAAGGATGACCGCAGCGGCATCCGGGCAGGCGCGCAGGGCATCCGCTACCATGGCGGGGGTGATGCTGCCGTAAATGCCGAACGCCGGGTCCACGGGGGGCACCAGCCAGTGTGCCGTTAAGCGGTTGAGCTCAATGGCGTGGTAAACGGATTTGTGGCAGTTGCGCGCGCAGATGACGGCGGTGCGGCCGGAACTGACGACAGCGGCCCGGATGGCGGCCAGAATGCCGCAGGTGGAGCCGTTGACCAGATACCAGGTTCGCTTTGCCCCCCACAGGGCGGCGGTGCGGGCCATGGCATCGGCCAAAATGCCGTCTGCATCGTGCAGGTCATCTACGCCGGGAACTTCGGTCATATCCCACCCGGCGGGCAGGCCCGGTGCCGGCACCACCCGCCGCTTGTGCCCCGGCATGTGCAAGGGGTAAAGCCCGGAGGAAGCATAGGATTGGAGTTGAGATTGGAGAAGATGGTTCATAAGTTAGGAGGTAGGAGTTAGGAGTTGAAGGACGGAATTTTTGGAAGCGGCAATAATTAGAAGTGAGGAAACGGAGAGAGTATAAGAGTGTTATGATTTTAATACGCGGCGCAAGCCGCACCATAAACTCCTAAGGCAACACCGCACAATTCCCGCCTTGCGGCTTAAGCACCGCTCCGGCAGCTGCCGCACCTCGCTCGCCGTATCGGCACTTAGAATTATGCGGTATTGCCCTAACTCCTCCCTCCTAACTTCCAATTAACCAAGTTCTACTTGGGCTTTGCTTCCGCATTTGGTCTTTTGGACCAGGATTTGTTTGGGGATGCGGTCCTGGAGGGTTTCGACGTGGCTGATGATGCCGACCAGCTTATCGGAACCGGCAAGGGCAGTCAGGGTGTCGATGGCTTTTTGCAGGGCGTCGGCGTCCAGCGTGCCAAAGCCTTCGTCCACAAACAGGGTATCCACGCTGATGCCGCCGGCACTTTCCTGGATGGTATCGCTGATGCCAAGAGCCAGGCTGAGCGCCGCCAAAAAGCTTTCGCCGCCGGAAAGGGAACCGACCGGGCGGGTCTTACCGGTGTAGGCATCGAACACATCCAGCTCCAGTGCGGTCTTGGCGGCAATATCGGCGCTCTGGCGGCGGCGCAGGGTATACTGGCCGCCCGTCATGCGGGTAAAACGACGGTTTGCGGCGGCGACCACGCCGTCAAAATAAAAGCTCTGCACATACTGTTCAAAGGGCAACTTTTGCTTTTGGGTCAGATTGCCGTTGATGGTCTTGCTCAGGTTATCCAGCATGGCGGCGTTGGCGCGGGCAGATTCTGCGGCGGTGATGGCTTTTTTTAGGTTGGTCAGGGCATCGCGGTTGGTATCCAGCCGGTGCAGGGCGGCCTGGTTTTGGTCGCGCAGGTTTTTGCGCTCAGCTTGCAGTGCAGTAAGGGCCTGCTGCTGGGCGGCAGGGTCCGGGCGGCTGGCGGTATCCCCGGCCTGTTCGGCCAGGGTTTGGGCGGCGCTTTGGGCCGCAGCAAGTTCTTTGGAAAAAGCATCGCGGCTTTTGGCGGCGGCATCCAGTGCGGCTTGCAGGGTGCGGCGCTGTTTTTGGGTCTCGGCGCGGGCGGCGGCCATAGCGGCGGCATCTGGCCAGGGCAGGTTTTTCTGCCCCTCGGCAAGGCGGGTCTGGGCTTCCGCGGCGGCTTTTTCGGCGTTGGCCTGTGCGGTGCGGGCCTGCTCCACAGCGTTTGCCTGGTCGGGGCGCTGGGCTTGCAGCTGGGCTTTTTGGTGGGTCAGCTTTTCCAGATCTTTTTTGCGGGATTCAGCATTTGCCATGCGGTCATGCACTTCGGCAAGGCCGCGGCGCAGGCTGTCATGCTGGGCTTGCAGGGCGGTTTGCAGCTCGTCCGGGGTCAGGGCATCGGCCTGCGGCCCGGTATAATGCTGGCGGCGGCGCGCCAGAAAGGCGGCGGTACGCGCATACAGGGTATCCCGCTGGGTTTGGGCTGCGGCTTTGGCTTCCCCGGCTGCGGTGGAGGCTTTGGAAGCTTCCGCCGCAGCGCTCGCCGCTGCCTGCGCAGCTTTGTTGCAGGCGGCTTCGGTGACATGGCTGGGGGCGGGGGCTGCCGGTGCTGGGTGGTGCAGAGCACCGCACACCGGGCAGGGGGTGCCATCCACCAGATCTTGCGCCAGAATCCCGGCGCGGGCGGCATTCAGGGCGCGCTGCATCTCGGCGCTGGAATGCTGAGCGGCATCGGCCTGCTGCTGCTTTTGCCGGTATTCATCGGCAGTGCGCTGCCAGTTGGCTTGCGCGGTGTGCAGGCGGGGGATATCGTCCAACAGGGCTTGGCAGTCCTGCTGCTGGCTTTGGGCCAGCTCAATGGTTTTGCGGCAGCTTTCCAGCTCGGCGTTCGGTTCGCCGCAGGCCGTGATCTGCGGTTCCAGCTGGGCTAAGGCAGTATCGGTACTGCTTAGAGTTTTCTGGTCTTTTTCCAGCGCCGCGGCGGCCTGCTCGGCCTGGGCGCGGGCGGTTTTGGCGCTGGCTGCGGCGGTGCTCAACTCTTGATAGCGCGGCTCCCACTCCGCAAAGCGCTGCAGCTTGGCATCCAGCTCGGCAAGCTCCGGGCGGCGGGCTTCGGTCTTGTCCCACTCCGTATTCAAAGCGGGGGCCTGGGCAGTCAGCTCGGCGGCTTTGGCCTGGGCTTCATCCAGACTGCTCAGCAGTTTGGCACGGTTTTGGGCGGCTTCCACCGCGGCGGACTGCGCTTCAATGCGGGCATCAAGGGTATCCAGCTGTTGGGACTGCTCCGCCGTCAGGGCGGTGTCCGCTTCGATCATCTCAGCGGCCCAGTCCAGCGCGGCGGGGGCACGGTAGGGGTCACGGCTGTCCTGCGCATCGGCAAGTTCGCCGGTGTGGGGGCTGCCGGGGGCAGGCTGTAAAGCGGCCAGCAGCTGCACAACGGCGTGGTTGGCAAACTCGGCCTGGCGCAGAGCTTCTCCGGCTTTGGTGCGGGCGGCACTGCCAAGCCGCTGGTAGCTGGCGGTATCAAACACGCGGCGCAGAATTTCAGCCCGGTCGGCGCTGGAAGCGTTGAGCAGGCGGGCAAAATCATTCTGCGCGATCATCGAGATTTGGGCAAACTGGCGGGCGTCAATGCCCAGCAGGGCTGTCACCGCTGCAGTCACGGCTTTGGTACCGGTCACGGGAGCGTCCGGCTCCTGCGTTAAGGCGGCAGAGCCGGGAACCGTGGTAACGCCCTCGCCCCGGCGCTTGGCGCGGGTCTGCTCAGGGGTGCGGTTGACGGTATAAGTACGGCCGCGGTGGGTGAACTCCAGCTCCACAAAGGTGGTATCAGTTGGGATGGCATAGTCGCTGCGCAGCATGTCCGGTTCGCGGTAAGCGCCGGTGGTTTCGCCGTACAGGGCAAAGGTGATAGCGTCAAACAGCGCGGTTTTGCCCGCGCCGGTATCGCCGCTGATCAGAAAGAGGCCGCTGGAGCCAAAGCCGGTCAAATCCAGTGTGCAGGTGCCGGCATAAGGGCCAAAGGCGCAAAGGGTCAGGCGTACAGGTTTCATAGTCCGGCCTCCTGGCGCAGCTGGGCCAGAGCTGCGGTTTCTTCGGGGGTAAGGGTGCGGCCGTGCATCTTTTCAAAAAAGCGGGCGAACAGCTCGTCAAAGCTCATGGTGCGCAGCTGGGCAGCCTGCTGGATGGCATCGCTGCCGGTATCCAGTGCGCCGCCGGGGGCGTAATCCAGCTTCATGGCGTTGGGGTAAGCGGCACGCAGCACGGCCATGGCGTCCGGGCGGGGAACCGGGTCGGTCAGGGTGGCCCAGATGTAATCTTCGGCATCTGTTACGGTATCGGCGGCGGTCAGCTGGTCCAGCGGGCCGGTGAGGTGGCGCATGGTGTGCAGCGGGCGCAGGGGCAAAAGCTCCGGTTCGGCTCCGCTGGCCCCGATATGAACCAGAACGGCGCTTTTCTGCGCGCCGCACTCATCCAGCGAATAGCACAGCGGGCTGCCCGCGTACCGCACAGTGGGGCAGCCGACCTGCTGCGGGCGGTGAATGTGGCCAAGGGCGGTGTACAGGTAGCCGGTAAAGCGGGCGGCATCCACGGCCTGAACCGTGCCGACGTTGACATCGGCGGCAACGCTCTCACTGCCGGAACAGGTGGGCAGACTGCCGCCGCCCAGCACCATCTGGTGGGCGATCAGAACCCGACGCTCCCCGGCGGTGGGCAGCGGGCCCAGCGCGGCGGCGATGGCGGAATCTTCATCCCGGATATCGGCATCCGGCAGGCAGTGGCGCACGGTGGCGGGGCGGACAAAGGGCAGGAGGTCAAAGGTGAGCTCGCCGAATTCATCCTGCAAGATGACCCGGCGGGGGGCACTGGTGAACTGCCCGGCCAGATAGACCTGTTGGTTGGAAAGCAGCCCGGCGGCATAATCCAGCCGCTCGGCGCTGTCATGGTTGCCGGCAATGGCCAGCACCGGGATGTTCCGATGAGCAAGCTCGGTCAAAAACCAGTCCAGCAGCAAAACTGCGGCGGCAGGGGGCAGGGCGGTATCGTAAATATCCCCGGCCAGCGCCACCGCCTGCACATTGTGGGCAGTGCACAGGTCGAGGACCTGCTCTAAGATATAGCGCTGGTCCGGCAGCAGGTCAAAGCCATTGACCCGCTTGCCGAGGTGAAGATCGGCGAGGTGGAGAAGATTCAAAGGTGGCACCCCCTTGAAAGTTAGGAGTTAGGAGGGAAAAATGAGAAATTAGGAATTGGAGATGAGGATAAGTTTGAAGTTTGGGGTGAATGGTAAATTTGTGGGGTAGGGCGGGGTGAACCTGACCAAGCCGGGAGCCTGACGTAAATTCTGATTATTTTTAGGGCAATACCGCATAATTCTAAGTGCCGATACGGCGAGCGAGGTGCGGCAG
>ENA-ORLH01000177-ORLH01000177.1-human-gut-metagenome-genome-assembly--contig:-NODE-177-length-11513-cov-13.9_pt1 | contig 11513 bp, 7 predicted proteins | sample MGYA00243069_ERZ508828 | MGnify/ENA primary metagenome ERZ508828 (study PRJEB26277, sample SAMN04329793) | human gut metagenome | biome: human-associated habitat | host: Homo sapiens | place: USA... | reverse complement strand
ACCGCCTGGCCCCGGATGGGTACACGGCCCTGCTGCTTGCTGACGGGGCAGACAGCCGGACGCTGTGCGCCGCCCGGGTGCCGGCGGAGCGGTTCCGGCACCTGCGGCTTTCCGTGGGGCCGGGACAGGAGGCCCTGGAGCGGCAGCTGCTGCGGCAGCTGGGGCTGACTAACGGCGGGGGAGCCGCCGCCGTTACCGTGACCTTCGGGCCCCAGGCCCGGGAGGGCTGCGCCGTCTACCTGACCCCGGACTGCGCCCGGCGGCAGCGGGTGGACTATATCTGGCGGGACGGGGAGCGCCCTGCTCCGGAGGAGCCGCTGCTGGCGGCTCTGCATCGGGCGGGGGCGGCTGCCGGATGTGGGTGTCAAATCCGCGGAAACGCTTGACATCGGCCCATAAAATTACTATAATGCAACGTGACATATTATAGGTATATCGTGGCCGCCTTCCGGCGGACACCCGAAAGGAATGGATCAAATGGCAACTGTTAAAGAATTCCGCATGAGCCAGGAGCGCTATGACGAGCTCAAGCACGAGCTGGAGTACAGCAAGACCACCCGCGCCGACGAGATCGCAGAGCTGATCAAGGAGGCCCGGGGCTTCGGCGACCTGTCCGAAAACAGCGAGTACGACGAGGCCAAAAACGAACAGGGCAAGCTGTATTCCCGCATCGCCGAGCTGGAGGAGATCCTGCTCCACGCCGTTATCGTGGACGAGAGCGATGTGGACTCCGATCGGATCTCCATTGGCTGCCGCGTCACCGTGACGAACCTGGATAACGGCAAGCAGCTGCCGGAATACACCATTGTGGGCTCCCAGGAGGCCAACGTCATGGAGCGCAAGGTGTCTGAGGATTCCCCCTTCGGCAAGGCGCTGATGGATACCAAGGCCGGTGACCAGATCACCGTGGAGGCCCCCCGGGGCGTTATCCACTATCGTGTGGATACCATCGAACGATAACCAGAGAGGAGAACTGCACCATGGCAGAACAGAATCATCAGCAGCAGGACCTGCGGGAAATCCTTCAGATTCGCCGGGACAAGCTCAAGGCATTGCAGGACGCGGGAATGAACCCCTTTGAGATCACCCGCTATGACGTGACCCACCATGCCCAGGAGGTCAAGGACCATTTTGACGCGCTGGAGGGGCAGACCGTGTCTCTGGGCGGCCGCCTGATGTCCAAGCGCGGCATGGGCAAGGTGTCCTTCTGCGATTTGCAGGATAAGTCCGGCCGCATCCAGATCTACGCCCGGAAGGACGAGATGGACGAGGAGGCCTATAACCGCTTCAAGAAGTACGACATCGGCGACATTGTGGGCGTAAAGGGCCAGGTGTTCCGCACCCAGAAGGGCGAGATGAGCATCCGCGCCCACGAGATCACCCTGCTGTCCAAGTCGCTGCAGCCCCTGCCGGAGAAGTTCCACGGCCTCACCGACAAGGAGCTGCGCTATCGCCAGCGGTATGTGGACCTGATCATGAACCCCGAATCCAAGCGGAACTTTGAGATCCGCAGCAAGTTTGTGGCCTTCCTGCGCCGTTATCTGGACAACCTGGGCTTTATGGAGGTGGAGACCCCTGTGCTCAGCCCCATTGCCGGCGGTGCCAACGCCCGGCCCTTCATCACCCACCACAACACCCTGGATATCGACATGTATATGCGCATCGCCACGGAGCTGCACCTGAAGCGGCTGATCGTGGGCGGTATGGATCGCGTGTATGAGGTGGGCCGGATCTTCCGCAACGAGGGCATGGACACCAAGCACAACCCCGAGTTCACCACCTGCGAGCTGTATCAGGCGTTTACCAACCTGGACGGCATGATGGACATTCTGGAGGGCATCCTCACGGGAGCCGCCAAGGAGATCCTGGGCACCTATCAGGTCACCTGGATGGGCCACGACATCGACCTGACCCCCAGCTGGCAGCGCGTCACCATGGCCGATGCCGTGAAGAACGTCACCGGGGCCGACTTTATGGCCTGCATCGGCGACGCCGACCGGGGCGTGGAGCTGGCCCGCAGCGTGGGCGTGGATATGGACGGCGTGCCCCACACCTGGGGCAACGCCCTGTATGAGACCTTCGACCAGAGGGTGGAGGAGACCCTGATCCAGCCTACCTTTATCACCATGTACCCCGTGGAGGTCAGCCCCCTGGCCAAGCGCAGTCCCGCCCAGCCGGAGCTTACCGAGCGGTACGAGATGTTCATCTGCGGCTGCGAGATGGGCAACGCCTTCTCCGAGCTCAACGACCCCATCGACCAGTATCAGCGCTTCAAGGCCCAGGCCGAAAAGCGCGCCAACGGCGACGACGAGGCCGACATGATGGACGAGGATTTCGTTCTCGCCCTGGAATACGGCATGCCCCCCACCGGCGGTCTGGGCTTCGGCATCGACCGCTGCGCCATGATGCTCTGCGGCACCGACTCCATCCGGGATGTGATCCTGTTCCCCACAATGAAGACCCTGGAACCAAAGCGGGCTGAAAACAAAGCCGAAAAAGCAGCGGTAAATGGTTCTGCAGAGGATGCAACTGTGTCCGCGCCAGGCGTACAGATTGATCTTTCCAAGGTGAAAATCGAGCCTTTGTTTGCAGATGATGTAGACTTTGAGACATTCAGCAAGTCTGATTTCAGAGTGGTTAAGATCGAAGCCTGTGAGGCAGTGCCGAAGTCCAAGAAGCTCTTGAAATTCACACTGAATGACGGAACAGACCGGAAACGCACCATTTTAAGCGGTATTCACGAGTATTACGAGCCGGAAGAGCTGGTTGGTAAGACCTGTGTGGCAATCACAAACCTGCCGCCGAGAAAGATGATGGGTATTGATTCCGAGGGTATGCTGATTTCTGCAGTGTACGAGTATGACGGACGGGAAGGCTTAAATCTTTTGATGCTGGATGACAGTATTCCGGCAGGAGCAAAGCTGTACTAAAGAGGTCATTTACTACAAAAAATCGCGTTACTACAACTTTTCTACAACTTTTGCGCGAGACCCTACGAAACCGGATGAAGCAATATGAAAGGCGGATCTGCTTATAAAATGCAGATTCGCCTTTCTTTTTACATCAGCTTCATGTTCACACTAATGTTTTTTGCCTTCTCCTGCATATTCTCTTGTGTGATATGGGTGTAGATGTCCATTGTAGTAGAGAAATCGGCATGCCCCATGACTTGCTGAATGAATTTAACATCGTTGGTGCTTTCGCAGAGCCGGGTACAGAAGGTGTGCCGCAAGTTGTGAACACTAAAATGAGGGAGCAGATCCGGTTCACGGTCTTCCAGTTCAGCCTGATCCATTTCCTCCATGTTGTAAGTTACGCTGATTCTCTCAATCGCCCGATTGATATTGTGGGCGCTCATGAATGAGCCGGTTCTGTTGCGGAAAACAAAACCGTGAACTCCTCCTAACACCAGTTGATCGTCTGGATACAATGCGTCGATGGTTTCAATCTGGAGGCGAAGCTGCTCGGCCACCTCTGGATAGAGGATAGGGATAATTCGTGTACCGCTCTCAGTTTTGGGAGTGGTAATGTGAAATCCGGCTTTTCCGTCAATGACCCGGTAGATTAAGTTGTGGTTGACGGAGATTGTGTTTTCGCTCAAGTTAATATCGCTTTTGGTAATGCCGGTACATTCTGCTACACGCATTCCTGTTCCAAGGAGCACAGTCATGATGGGGAGCCAATGGCTGTATGTAGGGGACTTGGCAATAAAACGCAGGAAATTCTGCTGTTGCGTTTTAGTGAGTGCGATCCGCCGTTTAGGCTTTGGAGCGCTGCCATCCGTCTTGAGCTTGCGGTAAATGCCCTTGCTGGGATTTTTGCGGATGTAATCGTCGTCCACGGCCATTTCAAGCGTAGGGTGAACAATGGTGTTGATGCTCTCCAGTGAGTTGATAGCAAAGCCGTGTTTCAGCAGTTTGGTATAAAACGCGAGAATATCACTTCTGTGGATTTGTGGAAGAGGCATGTTAGCGAAAGGCTCTTCTTTCACATAGAAGTCCCACAGGTAAAGATAATTTGCTCTGGTAGAGGGCTTCAGTTTGATGTTGTTATTCATGTAGACCTTGAACATATCATTCAGGGTAAGCTTCATGGCTTCCTGAGTACGGATGCCATCATCCTTATCTTTGTTGATCTGCTTTTCTTTGACACGAAGACTTGCGAGATCGGAGTCGTAGAGATATTTCTTTTTAGTGCCTAATTTGTAGACATACATATAGCTGCCATCTGCCCGTTGTGTTTCTCCGGGCCGAAGATTTCGTCCTTTGTTGTCTTTTCTCACTTTTGCCATTACTGGTACCTCCTGATTATAAAAGTGTAGTGCGCCTTACTGGCATGGTTATTTAGCCGGAAATATCATAAAGATATTCTTTGATACGCTGGACACTCCATAGGACACGGGTGTTCATGGTAATGCGTGCATTGGCAAGATCCCCAATCTGTACTGCAGTGTGCCTTCCACAGCACAACAGTTTGCAAAGGGTATCGGTATCAACAGCCAAGCACTGCTCCGGCGGTAGGTCATTCGGTTTTCTTTTCTCCATAATCGTCCTCCTTTTTTCGATTACAATGATCCCTTACGATTTGTAGAAGAAGGTTTTCAACAAAAACAATGAAAACGGTCTTGAGGTCAGGAAGTATTGAAATAACAAAAGAACTCTAATGGGGCCATTTCCTACGCCAGAACGGTTCTGCCGTGTATTTCAGGCTGCTGCTGTGCAACACTTCGATTATGGGCGCGCTTCTGTGGTCATCGCACACTGTCCAGAATTCCTGTATAACTCCCCATAGAGGTTATGAACTTGTCAAGGTACTAAAAGAGCGTAGGGATCATCCGGTATTACCAAATGATCCGATACATCCTATAAATAGGCGGGGAAGAAAGAACTTCTGCAAAGAGGAAAGAAAATTTAAAGAAAATCCAAAATCAATATATAGAATGTTTGAATTGACAAGCACTATATATTGTGTTAGAATTGCAATGTAATTGATTTTTGTGCGTTGCCCGTCAGGGTACATAGGCTTTAGGGCTTGTGTTGCGGAGTAATGACTGCATTGCACACGCTGTTAATTTTGTACTTGTGTCAGTAGTATCACTGCGCCTTTTCAGGCCGGTATATTGCTGGCTTTTTTTATTTTACGGGATTTACCCACCATTGCGAGAATGACATCGGTTCATAGGCAACTATGGACGCCAGGCTTTATGCCGTCTGTCATTCTCGCTTTTTTATTGCCTGTAAGCCTGAAAGGGCTTTAAGGATAAATCAAAACTGAGAAAGGCAGGTCATGTACATGAATGTGAAGCAGAAAAGAAAGCAGAATGGTCGGCGGGTCAAGCCGGCACACTCCACGGACTGGAAGATGAAGAGACAGGCAGTATCTTCGCTCCGGCCCCAAAATGTTGCACCAATGGCGAGGGCAGTTATTTTGCCCCGAAGATCACGAAGGGGGATTTGATATGTCTGGCAGCAATAGTGCTGAACGAAAGCGGCATGAACCGCTGGTGCTGGTAGAAACGGCAGATCTTTCAGAAGAAGACTGGCTGGATTACCGGCGCCGTGGAATCGGCGGCAGCGATGTATCAGCAATCTTTGGCACTTCTCCATTCCGGACAGCCAGGGATCTGTACTACGACAAACTGAACATAGCGTCAGTGGAAGATGATGAGGGCAACTGGGTTGCCATGGAAATGGGGCATTTGCTGGAGCCTCTGGTAGCAAAGATATTCGAGCGGAAAACCGGATATCGGGTCTACCAAATCAAAAAGATGTTCCAGCACCCACAGTATCCTTGGATGCTGGCTGATGTGGACTACTTTGTGGAACTGCCGGATGGCACCACAGCGATCCTTGAGATCAAGACCACAAACTATAATGCCAGAGATAACTGGTGGATGAATGGGAAGGAGACTGTTCCAGTCTACTATGAATCTCAGGGGCGTCATTATATGGCAGTAACGGATCTTGACCGATGTTTCTTTTGCTGCCTGTATGGTAACAACGAGGAGGAAGTTATTATCCGGGAGGTCAAGCGTGATTTCGAGTATGAGGCTGAGATGGTCTTTTTGGAGCAGTATTTCTGGGAAAACCATGTCCAGCGCCATGTGCCGCCGCCCTATACAGAAAGTGGGGCCTTGATTATTGAGAGCGCACGCAAACACTTTGGCCCGGCAGATAAAAATGCCCCGGCCGTTGCACTCGACCTGGATATGACTGCAAAACTTATGCAGTATTTGCGGCTTCTGGATGAAAAGAAAAATGCAGAGGTGTACTCCAAAGAAATCGACAAGGATATTCAGCGTCTGAAGGCGCTGTTGATTGCGGAAATGGGTACCAGCTGCACTGCAGTCTGTGAGCAGGAGGGAGTGAACTATACGGTTACCTATACCCCTGTTCGCAAGTCCGTCATCGACAAGGATAACCTGCTTCGGTTGAAACTGGAGCATCCGGATATTTACGAGCAGTTTGTTACAGTATCCGAATCCAGACGGTTCAGTGTTAGAGCCTCGATTATGGAGGCCGCTTAGTGAGGTGAAAAAGGATGAATTGTATTGGTACCTACGACGGGACGATTTTTTATAATCCTGCCAATAAGTTTTGTATCATCAGTGTAAAAACCGCAGACCAGAGTGTGCCAGCTGAGGCCAGGTCAAACAGGCGGTACAAAGACCATTTGATCCGCTTTACAGCTGTGGGGTATGAGATTCCACGGACAGATGCGGTAGAGTTGGAACTGGATGGTGAATGGGCAAAAGGCAAGTATGGTGTCCAGCTCCAGGTGGAGCAGTGGCGTGAAATTGTGCCCAGAACAAAAAATGGCGTAGAGGGCTACCTTGCCTCCGGGCTTATCAAAGGGATTGGTCCCAAAACTGCCGCAGACATTGTGGAGCGGTTCGGTGTGGACACATTGGATATTCTGGAACACCAGCCGGAGCGGCTGTTGGAGATCCGGGGCATTACGGAAAATAAATTGGAGGACATCAAAGCTTCTTATGCAGAAAACCGTATGCTCCAAGGAATTATGACCTTGCTGGCACCGTTTAAGATTACTCCCAAGACGGCATTGAAAATATATCAATATTTCGGCCCGACCAGCGTAGAGATTTTGGAAAAGAGCCCATTTGAGCTTTGCCAGATCTCCGGCTTTGGATTTCGGCGGGTAGATGCAATCGTACAAAAGAGCGGGGGCGATCTCCATGACCCCATGCGTATCAAAGGGGCTGTCTTTTGTGCGCTGGATGAGGGCAAGAGTAAACGAGGCCATCTGTACATCAGTTCTGAAGAACTGGAGAAATCAGCGCTGAAACTGCTCAATGAGAAGATACCTGTACCGGAGCTTCGCCTGCATCAGCAGGAAGTCAGGGATGTGATGCAGGAAATGATCCTGAATGGAGCAATCGTTTCCGTGAAGGATAATATCTATCTTCCCAGAGTGTTTGCCCAAGAGGATGAAACGGCGCGCCGGATCGCCCAGCGTCTGGTCACCCAGATGCCAGTAGAGCATATTGCGCCGGTGCTGGAACAGGTCAAGGTTGAAATGGGACTGCGCCTGTCTGCACAGCAGGAGGCTGCGGTCTATGCTGCATTTAGGCATGGCTTGTCAGTGATTACGGGTTCTCCTGGTACTGGTAAAACAACAGTGCTGCGGACGATACTTGAGGTTTACCGGCGGCTGCACCCTGATGGCAAAATTGCTCTTATGGCGCCTACCGGTCGGGCAAGCCGCAGGATGTCGGAGAGTACCGGCTTTGAGGATGCCCGAACATTACACAGTGGTCTGGGACTGACCAGTGAAGAGGATGAGGGTAGCCGGAACAGAAAGTCAGAGCCACTGTCGGCCGATTTAATCATTGTGGATGAGTTTTCCATGGTGGATATGTGGCTTGCCGAGAAATTCTTTGAGCGCATGAAGGCAAATGCCAGAATCGTACTGGTAGGCGACCCAGATCAGCTTCCGAGCGTAGGAGCCGGAAATGTGTTTCGTGAGATCATCGAGACCCAAATCGTCCCGGTAACGGTGCTGGATCAGATTTTCCGTCAGTCGAAGGACAGTCTGATTGCCTATAACGCCAAATTTATCAACGAGGGCAATACCAAACTGTTTTATGGACCGGACTTTGTTTTCGTGTCTGGTGATAGTCAGGAAGACACCGCTGAAAAGATTACAGAACGGTATTGTTTGGAGATACAGGAGAGTGGCATTGAGAATGTGCAGATTCTTTCACCTTTCCGTTCAGAAGGCGCCGCATCGTCGGAACAGCTGAATGAAACCATTCGTGAATTGGTCAACCCATTCCGCTCTGCGGAGGAAGAAATCAAGTTTGGCCCCAGGATATTCCGGGTCAATGACCGCATCATGCAGACCAAGAACACAGAAAAGGTCTCTAATGGAGATCTGGGCTTCATCCGGTATATTAAGGACACTGACCAGGGTAAAAAAATCGGCATGGATTTTGGCGCTGGCAGAACACTGGAATACGGCGTAGATGATTTGAGCAATGTGGATCTGGCTTATGCTACTACGATCCACAAGGCTATGGGCTCTGAGTATGAGACCGTTATTATGCCGCTGCTCAAAGCGCACACCATCATGATGTACCGTAATCTGCTCTACACCGGAATCACGCGTGCCAAAAAGCGGGTGGTTCTGATTGGGCAGAAACAGGTATTGTTTATGGCAATCCATCGTAATGAGATCGGCAAGCGGAATACGCTGCTGGGTATGCGTATTCAGATGTATTTCAAAGCCTACGCAAAGAAAGCCGGTATCCCCATTCCGGCTGCGTTGGAAGAACAATTAAAGAACGCAAGTTAAAAAAGAGAGGTCAGATGCAGAAATAGCACTTGGCGTCTCCTATTTTTATGTCAGAAAGGAGTTTCCAACATGAACGAAAAAAGTAATCCGATGCCTATGATGTACAAAACAATTCCGGCAGTGGCAGAACTGAACAAGGTGCCGGGCTTTGACCCGCTCAAATTTCTGCGCCATAAGGTATCCAGAAAGACCAATGAGGAAATGCTGCAGTTGGAATTGCCTTATCAGAAACTGTGGTTCCGTCTGCGTCACCCACAGGGCCGCATGAAACTGACTACCCTGCGAATCACGGAACAGCTTGCGATTATGGAGGCCAGAGTCTATCTGGACCGCAGTGATGCAGAGCCCATCAGCAGTTACATCTCGCAGCATAGTGCAGAAGAAGGTACTGACTATGTACAGGCTGCCCAGGATGAGGCATTGAGTGCTGCGCTGTCGGATGCCGGTTTCGGTCTGCAGTTTGCCGATGTTGCTGTTGACAGTACGGGCAAGGTGTTTGGAAGCAGTATTCCGCTTTCCGGGACGGCTCCTATCCGGCAACCGATGCCAAATGCGGCGCAGAGGCCCGTAGAAGCCCCTGGAGCGGCGCTGCGGCAATCTGGTGGGGAAGTTCATGCCCGGCCGGAAAGAGCGCCTCAGAACGCCGTAGAGGGCCGTAATACGCCTGCTCGTCCGGCGCCTATTCAGAAACCTGCGGCAAAGCCGGTTCAGAATGAACAGTCCCCGGTTTCTCCGGTACAGCCAGTTGTCCAACAGATGGTTGCAGAAGAGAAGGAGAATATGGATACACTGCCTGCCGGCAAGGTAGAGGAGAATGCTCCCAATATGGAGCTGCCGGTACCGAGCCGCGAGGTTACATTGGATAGCAGTCCAAAACAGGATGATGTGTCTGAGCAGCCGACCGCCTCCGTATTCCAATCGGATGAACCGGAAGAACTGCCTGTGGCGCCTGTTGTCCAACAGGAAGCACCCGATCAGCCTATGGCGCCTTCTTATACGGAGAGCACTCCGGTAGAAGACATCTTGAAGGTAATGACCTTTGAAGAAGCGCAGAATGTGGTGGTGGATAGCGGTCTGAGCAAAGGAAAGACCATGGCAACAGTTGCCAAGGAGCGTCCGGTGAGTCTGAAATTCTACCTCACCCCCGGCAACAAGAGCACCAACAATATCGTTCGTGCTGCGGCGCAGATCATGCTCGATGGTATGGCCGCACAGAAAGCCGGATGATAAGCAGCCCCATCTATGGGGCCAAGAAGGGAGGGAGAACAGATGGACTCATATCCAGGAGATTTTCCGTTCGGTATTATGGATGTAGTGGAACTTCTACATCTACGAATCAGACGCCGACAGGCAAACAGTGTATATGTGGATTGCCCGTTTTGTGGTGACCGCCGCGGTAAGATGAATGTGAATTTCGTCAAAAATGTCTGGCGGTGCAATTATTGTGATGAGCATGGCGGTATGCTTGCGCTTTATGCGCGGCTAAACAATACGACTACATCCGATGCGTATTGGGAAATAGGAGAAGCCCTGTGCAACGATTTTCACAGGAAACGGCCGAACTCTGGATATGAGATGGCAGGAAACCAGCAGGCTGGCACTGGGTCCCCGGTTTCGGGGACTCAGACCGACCTTGCGGGATATGAGAGGAGGGGCGAACTAAAAACAGTGCAGCAAGCAGAACGGGCCAGCGGACAGGAAATTCATCAAACGCTTTCGCTGCTGCTCGCTATGCTGCCTCTTCAGCCTGCCCACCGCAACCATCTGCACTCCCCAAAACGGGGACTGTCGGATGAACAGATCGACCGGATTGGGTTCAAGAGTACTCCACCCCCATTCCTTTGCCGCTCCATTACCGAGCGGCTGATGAAACAGGGATGCAAGGTGGAGGGGGTGCCCGGCTTTTATCTGGATGACAGCGGGCGCTGGACCATGAACTTCTACCGAAAAAACGCAGGGATTTTGATTCCGGCTGTGGGATACGACGGTATGATACATGGCCTGCAGATACTTTTGGATAGTCCGCTCAAGCAAAAAGATGATCCACCGGATAAGTCAGGAGCCAAATACATCTGGTTTTCGTCCTCGTCCCAAAATATGGGTGTCACATCCGGGAGCCCGGTACATTTTATCGGCAATCCATCTGCTCGGGTGGTCTATGTCATTGAGGGACTGCTGAAAGCAGACATCTCGCACTGCCTGACAAACCGGACTTTTGCGGCGATTGCCGGCGCAAACAACACAAGCCAGTTGGATACGCTGTTTGCACTGCTGGCACAGAATGGCACTGAGGAGATCATTGAGGCTCATGATATGGATAAGTACAGTAACCAAATGACCTCCAACGGGGCATCTAAGATCTATCTGATGGCCCGGAAAAATGGAATGGCATGTCGTCAGCTGACCTGGAATCCGAATTATAAAGGGTTTGATGATTGGCAGCTTGCCCTTCGGGAGAAAGAACAGAAGGAAAAGGAGGTGCAGAGAATGAATTTTAAGCAGCAATATCTGTGCGGTAAGTGTGACTTTACCTATATAGATGGCTGCGTCGAGCTTTGGCACACCAGAGCGGAGAAAGATTTGGACCTGACAGAGTATCTGGGGCTTACAAAGGAAGAGTATCAGATATTTCTTGCTCAGGGCAATCGGGCGCTGAAGGATATTCTGGACAGCCAGAGAGTTTTCCGGAGGTTTTGCAT
>ENA-ORLH01000176-ORLH01000176.1-human-gut-metagenome-genome-assembly--contig:-NODE-176-length-11527-cov-10.5323_pt1 | contig 11527 bp, 10 predicted proteins | sample MGYA00243069_ERZ508828 | MGnify/ENA primary metagenome ERZ508828 (study PRJEB26277, sample SAMN04329793) | human gut metagenome | biome: human-associated habitat | host: Homo sapiens | place: USA... | reverse complement strand
GATTGCCCCAAAATTGTCGGTGCTTACGCCACAACTTACGCCAATTTACTCCGAGGGTGCACCACAGAGACAGAGAGAAATGTACAAATGAAAACAGCCCTGCAGAAGCGATTCTGCGGGGCTTTTCAGTTTGTCAAAAAGGCATTTTGACAAACTGAAAACCACCGTAATCCTATCAGAATTACGGTGGTTCTTGATGGCAGCGGGAGAAGGATTCGAACCCTCACATACGGAGTCAGAGTCCGCTGTGCTACCTTTACACAATCCCGCTATGTTCCTGACGAACAAGATTTATTATACTCGTTTTACGGCGTTTGTCAACACTTTTTTTGTACTCCTGGAAAATATTTTCCAGGGCCGGCACACGCCGGCCCTGGAGGGAAAGGGGAGGGGACAGCGTCAGGCAGCCAGCAGGTCGTCCGACGTGAAATACTTGCGCAGGGACTTATACAGCAGAGCGAACACCACCAGGCACAGGACGATGCTGGGCAGCATGTAGCTTCCGTTATAGATCAGGGAGTAGATCCAGGGGCTGGTCATGGGCTTGCCGAGGAACGTGTCGGGCATCCACTTGCCCCACACAAAGACGCCGATGAGGAAATGCGCCAAAAAGCGCAGCACGCCGCCGATGACCGTGCCATAGTAAACGCTCCACTTGCGGCGGGACAGCAGGCCCGCGCCAAAGCCCAGTGCCACAAAGGCGATGAAGTAGTCGCAGATGATGGTGGTCCAGTCAATGGAGAACTTGTTGCCGATGAGGTAGGTGATGGTGCCGTACACCAGGCCCGCCAGAGAGCCCCAGCCGCAGCCGTACCGGGCGGCGAACAGGATGATGGGCAGCATCTCCAGGGTGATGGAGCCGCCGTTGGGGAACTCATAGAGCTTGATGAGGCTGAGGATCTCCGCCATGGCGATGAAGATGGCAGCCTCACAGATCATGCGTGTTTTGCTGACTTTCATGTGTTTTTCTCCTCCGTGAAAAAAATATCCGCATCGCGGGCCGCGCAGGCGTCGCAATGCGGATACAAAGCGGTATGGTCGCATTCCTACGCCGGCATTACCCGGATCAGGTCTGAGGGACCGGACGGCAATACGTCGCATCTCAGCCGGCTTGCGCCAGCACCCCTTGGATTATGATAAGATTTTATCATGCCCGGCGATCTTTGTCAAGATATAAACGCACCGGTCCGGTAGGAAAAGCGCCCCTCCTTACCGCACCTGAACCCCCTCCGCCACCTGGGCCAGGTCGTCCACGGAGAAGCCCTTGCCGGTGACGGTCAGAACGGAGCTCCAGTCATCCAGCGTGCACACGACGGTGGACATCCCGTTTTTGTGGGTGGTGAATGCGGGATAGCCGTTGATGGTCAGCCGGTGCATACCGGCGTCCTCCGTGTCCACGCACATGACGCCGTCGCCGCTGAAAGCCATCAGCCTGATCTCCAGCCAGCAGCCGTCGCCGTCGGCATAGCGGTAAAACCAGATCCCCTGGCTCAGGTTTGTTTCCGTCAGGGTCACCCCGGTAGGCAGCCGGCTCACCGTCAGCCCGGAGGGGAGGGAGGACCCGCCGCTGCGGTCCGCCCGGGACCCGGGGCGCAGCAGGGTATGGGTGTCGAAGGTTTCCACCACCCAGCGAACCGTCTGGGACCGCAGGGTCGGGGACACGGCAAAGGCTACCGAGAAGCACAGCGCCGCCACTGCCAGAATCACCGCTGCCCGGCCCGCCAGCCGCCGCAGCACCCGTCCGGCGGAGCGCAGATCCCGGCGCAGAAGGCCCCGCTGAATGGTCTGCATGCACCGCCGCTGCGAAAGCGCAGGCACCGCAGCCGACGGGTCACGGGCCAGGCGCTCCATGGCCTCCCGGGCCTGTTGGTTTTCCTGCCGCGCGACCTGGTCCATCAGCAGCGTAAACAGGGCCTCCTCCTGCTTGCTATTCCTCTCCTGCACGGTGCACCCCTCCTTTTCGCAATTTTGCCCTTTTTACAGACGTATCTATATACGTAACACCGTAATCCGCAAAATGCAACCGATTTTTTTCGTTTTTCTTGTTTTTTTCAAAAAAACTATTATAATATAGAATGTTGAATCTTTAGAACATCTTGCCGACTGCGCGAAAGGGGGGACCATATGCTGCCGATTTGCATCCTTACCATCCAGGATGAGGACGACCGCGCGTATATGTCCCGCCTGTTTGTGCGGTATCATCGCCTGATGTATCAGTGTACATATGAGGTGCTGGACGACAAATGGGCCACGGAGGATGCCGTCCAGACGACGCTGCTGCGGCTCATCGACCGGATAGACGTTGTGCGGCAGCTGGACGAGAGCAAGCTGCCGGGGTATATCGCCGCCGCCTGCCGCCACACGGCGTACAACGTGCTCCGCCATAACCGCCGCCACCCCCAGGTGCCGCTGGAGGACGCGCCAGAGGCGTCGTCCGCGCCGGACATGGATGAGCTGCTGTCCCGCCGGGTGGAGCTGAATGCCCTGGCCCGGGTGTGGCCCCGGCTGGATGAGGACACCCGCTGGCTGCTGGAGGCCCGGTACATTCTGGACTATTCGGACAGCGAGCTGGCCCGGGAGATGGGCGTAAAGCCCACCAGCGTCCGCATGGCCCTGACCCGGGCCCGGAAAAAGGCCCGGGCTATGCTCCGGCCGGAGCTGGAGAAAATGTGATAAAAGGGGGAGAATTCTATGCTGACCGGTCTGACGGGCTTTTTGCCGGAGTCAACCTTGACCCTATACGATAACCTGGAATTTCTGTTCCGGATCCTGCTGTCCGCTGCCCTGGGCGCGGCCATTGGCCTGGAGCGCACCAAGCGCCAGAAGGAGGCGGGGGTGCGGACCCACTGCATCATTGCCTGCGCCTCGGCGGTGTTCATGATCCTGTCCAAATACGCATTCGTCGACACTGCCGCTCTGGCCGGCTCCCGGGGGGCGGACACCGCCCGCATCGCCGCCCAGGTGGTCAGCGGCATTTCCTTTCTGGGCGCCGGCGTCATCTTCAAAAACGGCAGCTCCATCCGGGGCCTGACCACTGCCGCCGGTATGTGGGGCACCGCCGCCGTGGGCATGGCCATCGGCGCGGGTATGTACTGGCTGGGCCTGATGGAGGCTGTGGTGCTGGTGGTGATCCAGCTGGTGCTGCACCGGTTCCGGGTGGGCGGCGATGCGGAGATCACCCAGGAGGTCACGGTGCACATGACGGACAGCGACGGCCTGATGCAGGCCTTTGACTGCCTGGTCCGGGAGCACCGGGGCAAGATCACCGACAGCACCCTGACCCGGGAGGACAGCATGCTCTGCCTGGAGGTGTCCATCCGGCTGCCGGACCCCATTACCCATGAGGAGGCCCTGCGTTTTCTCAGGGAAAACCCCGGCGTCCGCAAGATTTCCGTATAACAGAGGAGGAAGCCATGAAGATCGTATGCCTGGGCGACAGCCTGACCACGGGATACAACCTGGCCCCCGGAGAAGGCTGGGTGGACCTGCTGAACCGGGAGACGCCCCATCTGTGGGTCAACGCCGGCGTGGCCGGCGATACCTCCACCGGACTCCTGGTCCGGCTCCAGAGCCAGGCCCTGCCCCAGAAGCCGGATATGGTCCTGTTTATGGGCGGCGACAACGACATTATGCTCACCGGCTCCGCCGACCAGGCCAAGTCTGCCGTCATGGCCATGGTCCACCAGTGCGTGGCCGCCGGGGTCCGGCCGGTGGTGGGCATTCCATATCCCGTGCGCACCATCCCGGCCCAGTGGCAGCCGGTGTGCGACATGGACCGGGCTCTTGAGGCCTCGGCGGAATACGTCCGGTGGCTGCGCAGGCTGACGGACGCCATCTCCCTGCGGCGGGTGGATTTCGGCGCGGCCTTCGACGCCGCCGGGAACACGGCGGACCTGTACCAGCGCGACGGCATGCACCCCAGCCGCCTGGGCAGCCGCGTCATGGCGGACGCCGTGCTTCACGACCTCCACTTGGTCAGATAGCCCAAAGACGGACCTCCGTTTTTTACCATTTATCCAAATGTTACCCGGGCCCAATGTTTCGCGTTGACACCATTTCCCGCCCCGTGATAGAATGGACATAACAACGGAATAGGGATCATCGGTGGATGGACTCGGGAGAGACCGCGCTCTGCGCGGCGCCGAAGGGGAACGCAGAAGCTCTCAGGCAAAAGGGACCGGGTCCGGACGATACTCCGAAAAGGCCGGATATGTCCGGCCACCGAAGGTGCAACTCGCCTCATCCGGGGCGGGGAATCTCTCAGGTTAGGATACGGGGGCGCAAGGCAATGGCTTTGCGCCCTTTTTTGCTGCCCAAAAACAGGAAGGAACAACTTTGAAGGAGGAGCTTAGAAAATGAGCGAACTGAAGCGCACGCAGCTGTACGACGTGCATGTTTCCGCCGGGGCCACCATGGTGGACTTCGGCGGGTGGGAAATGCCCATCCAGTATCCGTCCGGCATCATCGCCGAGCATCTGTACACCCGCCAGGTGTGCGGCCTGTTCGACGTGTCCCACATGGGCCGCCTGCTGATCGAGGGGCCCCAGCGCAAGGAATTTCTCCAGCATGTGCTGACCAGCAACGTCAGCGCTCTGGACCTGAACATGGCCCAGTACTGCATCATTCCCAACGAGAACGGCGGCGCCGTGGACGACGCGTATCTGTACCTGTTCCAGGAGGACAGCTATCTGCTGGTGGTCAACGCCGCCAACATCGACAAGGATCTGGAGCATCTGAACCGGGCGCTGGCGGGCTTCGACTGCACCATCACCAACATCAGCGCCGAATGGGCCTCCATCGCCGTCCAGGGCCCCAAGAGCAAGGAAATGCTCATGACCCTCTCCGGCGGCGAGTCCCCCACCAAGGAGCCCACCAAGAACTCCCTGGGCACCGTGTCCCTGGAGGGCCGCCAGGCCCGCATCGCCAAGACCGGCTACACCGGCGAGCCTCTGGGCTACGAGGTATACGTCCGCAGCGAGGACGTGGTGTGGCTGTGGAACCGTCTGGTGGAGCTGGGCGCGCGTCCGGCGGGTCTGGGCGCACGGGATACCCTGCGGATGGAGGCATCCTTCCCCCTGTACGGCCACGAGAGGGGCGTTGCCCCCGACGGCACCGAGATCCCCATCTTCGCCGTGCCGCTGGCCAAGTTTGCCGTGAGCTTCTCCGCCCAGAAGGGGGATTTCATCGGCCGCGCCGCTCTGGAGCGTCAGCACCAGGCATTTATCCGCCACATGGACCGGGACTTCTCCGACATGTCCGCCCTGCCCCGGAGGATCGCCCCCATCGCCCTGCTGGACCGCGGCGTCATGCGGGCCGGAATGGAGATCTACAAGGGCGATAAGCTGGTGGGTTGGGTCACCAGCGGCACCATGGTGCCCTATTTCAAGACCCAGGGTGAGGGCCTGTCCACCGTGATCCTGGAGGCCAGCGGCAAGCGTGCTATCGGCCTGTGCTATATCGACAGCGACGTTCTGGTGGACGACACCGTGGAGGTGGATATCCGCGGCAAGCGCCTGAAGGCCGTGATCCCCGCCCGCCACATGAGCGTGGGCGCGCCTCCCTTCGCCCGCCCCCTGCTGTACGGTGAGCAGGAGGAGGTCCGCACCGTGGCCGGCGGCGACCGCACCGGCAAGGCCCTGACCCTGCTGCACAAGGCCATCGAGAACCACGTCTGGCGTCAGGAGCAGTGCGTGAACCTGATTCCCTCCGAGAATACCCCCAGCCGGGCCGTGCGCCTGCTGTCCGGCAGCGACCCGGCCTGCCGCTATGCCGAGCACAAGAAGATCCTGGCCTTTTATGAGAAGGAGGTGTTCTATTACCAGGGCACCAAGTTCATCGACCAGGTGGAGCGGATGCTGGCCGAGGAGATGCGGGCCTATTTCGGCTGCACCGAGGTGGAGACCCGGACCCTCAGCGGCCAGATGTCCAACATGGCGGTGTTCTCCGCCCTGATGGACTGGAAAAACCGCTTCGACCGCAAGAAGGACGCCAAGCGCCTGGGCTACGTCATGAACAACCACATCATCAAGGGCGGTCACCTGTCCGCCCAGCCCATGGGCGCTCTGCACGACTACATCGCCGTGGACCCCGTCACCGAGAAGCCCGCCGTGGTGAACTTCCCCGTGTGCCGGGATAACCCCTATAAGATGGATGTGGAGGAGACCAAGAAGCTCCTGGACCGCTATCGTCCGGAACTGATCATCTTCGGCAAGTCCATGGTCCTGCACAAGGAGCCTGTGGCCCAGATCCGGCAGTTTGTGGATGAGCAGAAGATCCCCACCACCATCATGTACGACATGGCCCATGTGCTGGGCCTTATCGGCGATCACTTCCAGAACCCCTTCCAGGAGGGCGCGGAGATCGTCACCGGCTCCACCCACAAGACCTTCTTCGGTCCCCAGCGGGGCGTCATCGGCGTGAACTATAAGGAGGAGGACCTGAAATACGGCCTGTGGAAGACCATCGAAAGCCGCACCTTCCCCGGAAGCGTCTCCAACCATCATCTGGGCACCCAGCTGGGTATGCTGATGGCGGCCTATGAAATGAACCAGTTCCGGGACGCGTATCAGAGCGCCATTATCCGCAACGCCAAGTCCTTCGCCCGCAGCCTCAGGAGCTATGGCCTGGACGTGGTGGGCGATCCCGCCATCGACTACACCGAGACCCACCAGGTCATCGTCTCCGTGGGCTACGGCGAGGGCGCGGAAATCGCCGAGCGCCTGGAGCAGAACAACGTCATCGTCAACTATCAGGCCACCCCCGATGAGGAGGGCTTCACCGCCTCCGGCGCCCTGCGTATGGGCGTCAGCGAGATGACCCGCTTCGGCTTCGAGGAGAAGGACTTCGACCAGCTGGCCTCCCTGATGGCCGACTGCATCCTCCGGGGCCGCGAGATCAAGGCCGATGTGGAGCAGCTCCGGGCCCGTCACACCGAAATGCGCTACTGCTTCGACGATGCCGCCATCAACGACGCACTGGAGCAGCTGGCCGGCAAGCTGGACATTTGAACAAACAACAAAACATATTAAATTTGGAGGTAAATCATCATGCTGTATCCGACTGATCTGAAGTATTCCAAGTCCCACGAGTGGGTGAAGATGGAGGACGGCGTGGCCGTCATCGGCATTTCCGACTTTGCACAGGACGCCCTGGGCGATGTGGTGTTCGTGAACCTGCCCGGCGAGGGCGACGACGTCACCGCCGGCGAGGCCTTCGGCGATGTGGAGTCCGTCAAGGCCGTGTCCGACCTGGTGTGCCCCGTTACCGGCACCGTGTGCGCCGTCAACGAGGAGCTGCTGGACCAGCCTGAGCTTCTGAACAAGGCTCCCTATGACGCGTGGCTCATCAAGGTGGAGAACATCACCGACACCGAGGAGCTGCTGGACGCCGCCGCTTACGAGGCATTCTGCGCCGAGGAGGGCTGAGCATGGGCAGCTATGTCCCCTCCACCCAGGCCCAGCGGGAGCAGATGCTCCGGGCCGTGGGGCTGGAAAACATCATGGATCTGTACCGGGATGTGCCGGAGCAGATGCTCCTGCGGAAGCCCCTGAACATCCCCGACGGCATGAGCGAGCTGGAGGCAAGCCGGGCGGTGTCCGCCATGGCCGCCGAAAACCGCACCTACGCCACCGTTCTCCGGGGCGCAGGGGCCTATGACCACTACATCCCCTCCATCGTCAAATATATCCCTGCCAAGGAGGAGTTCCTCACGGCCTACACCCCCTATCAGGCGGAAATGAGCCAGGGTCTGCTGCAATCCATCTTCGAGTATCAGACCATGATCTGTGAGCTCACCGGCATGGACGTGTCCAACGCCTCTGTGTATGACGGGGCCACCGCCGCCGCCGAGGCGGCGGCCATGTGCCGCGAGCGCAAGCGCCGGGTGACCCTCATTTCCGGCGCGGCCCACCCCGACACCATCAACACCGTCCGCACCTATTGCTACGGCACCGGCGACGAGCTGCGGGTGGTGCCGGCCAAGGACGGCAAAACCGACCTGGAGGCCCTGGCCTCCATGCTGGATGAGGAGGTTGCCTCCTTCTACGTCCAGCAGCCCAACTTCTTCGGCCTGTTTGAGGACGCCGAGGCCCTGGGCCAGCTGGTGCACCAGGCGGGCGCCAAGTATATCATGGGCTGCAACCCCATTGCCCTGGCCATTATGAAGCCCCCCCGGGACTGCGGAGCGGACATCGCCGTGGGCGAGGGGCAGCCGCTGGGCCTGCCCCTGGGCTGCGGCGGCCCGTATCTGGGCTACATGGCCGCCACCGACAAGCTCATGCGCAAGCTCCCCGGCCGCATCGTGGGCGAGACCACCGACCATCAGGGCCGCCGGGCCTACGTCCTGAGTCTCCAGGCCCGGGAGCAGCACATCCGCCGGGAGAAGGCCAGCAGCAACATCTGCTCCAACGAGGCGCTGTGCGCCCTGACCGCCGGGCTGTACATGGCCACCATGGGCCCCGACGGAATGGCACAGGCGGCGGAGCAGTCCATGGCCAAGGCTCATTATCTGGAAAAGGCCCTGTGCGCCCTGCCCGGGGTGGAGCCGGTATACGGCGGTGCGTATTTCCACGAATTTGTCCTGAAAATGCCCCGCAGCCAGGAGCTGCTGGAGGCCCTGGACCGCCGGGGCATCCTGGGCGGTCTGCCTCTGGGCGACGACCGGGTCCTGTGGTGCGCCACGGAGAAGGTCAGCCGCCGGGAGCTGGACGAAGCCGTATCCATCGTCAAGGAGGTGCTGGACAAATGAAGCTGATTTTTGAAAAGAGCGTGCCCGGCCGCCGGTGCACCATCCTGCCCCCCTGCGACGTGGACGCCGTCTCCCTGCCGGAGTCCCTGCGCCGGGAGACGAAGCCCGACCTGCCCCAGCTCAGCGAGACCGACATCTCCCGCCACTATACGGAGCTGTGCCACCAGGTCCACGGCGTCAACTGCGGCTTCTACCCCCTGGGCTCCTGCACCATGAAGTACAATCCCCGCATCGACGAGGAGATGGCGGCCCTGCCGGGCTTCACCAACTGCCATCCCCTGGCCCCCAGGGAGTCCCTGGCCGGTATGCGCCATGTGCTGGACACCGCCCGGGAATATCTCTGCGAGATCACCGGCATGGACGGCATGACCTTCCAGCCGGCGGCAGGCGCTCACGGCGAGTTCACCGGCGTCCTGCTGATCAAGCAGTATCACGACGCCCGGGGCGACCACAAGCGCACCAAGATCATCGTGCCCGACTCGGCCCATGGCACCAACCCCGCCACGGCGGCTATGTGCGGCTATGAGGTGGTGAACATCGCCTCCGGCCCCGACGGCTGCGTGGACCTGGACAGCCTGCGCTCTGCCCTGGGGGACGATACCGCCGGCCTGATGCTGACAAACCCCAACACCGTGGGCATCTTCGACAAAAACATTCTGGAGATCACCCGGCTGGTCCATGAGGCCGGCGGCCTGTGCTACTACGACGGGGCCAACCTCAACGCCGTTATGGGCATCGTCCGCCCCGGCGACATGGGCTTTGACTGCATCCACATGAACCTGCACAAGACCTTCGCCACGCCTCATGGCGGCGGCGGTCCCGGCGCAGGCGCCGTGGGCTGCAAGGATTTCCTGATCCCTTATCTGCCCCATTCCGCCCTGGCGGAGGAGCCCGGCCATATCCAGGTCCGCAGCTTCATGGGCAACTTCCTAGTGGTGGTCCGGGCGCTGACGTACCTGCTGACCCTGGGCCGCCAGGGCATCCCCGAGGCGGCGCAGAACGCCGTGCTCAACGCCAACTATCTCCAGGCCCGGCTCCGGGGCACCTATACCCCCGCCTATGACCGCATCTGTATGCACGAGTTCGTGCTGGATCTCAGCGGCCTGAAGAAGGAGACCGGCGTCTCCGCCCTGGATGTGGCCAAGTCCCTGATCGACGAGGGCATTCATCCGCCCACCATGTACTTCCCCCTGATCGTCCATGAGGCCCTGATGCTGGAGCCCACGGAGACCGAGGGACCCGAGGTCCTGGACCAGGCGGCGGAGGTGCTGCGGATGCTGTACCAGCGGGCCTACGATGCCCCCGAAGCCATGCACGATGCACCCCACCATATGCCCATCGGCCGTCCCGACGAGGTAAAGGCCGCCCGGCACCCGATTCTGCGTTGGAGGAAACCATGATCAAGCACCTGTATACCTATTCCGGCAACGGAACCGATCCCTATCGCAACCTGGCCCTGGAGCAATACCTGACGGAGCATGTGGCGGACGACGCCTGCATCCTCTACCTGTGGCAGAACCAGAACACCGTGGTCATCGGCCGCAACCAGAACGCCTGGCAGGAGTGCCGCACCGGCCTGCTGGAGCAGGAGGGAGGCACCCTGGCCCGCCGTCTGTCCGGCGGCGGTGCAGTGTTCCACGACATGGGGAATCTGAACTTCACCTTCTCCGTGTCCACCGAGAATTATGACCTGCCCCGCCAGCAGCGGGTGATCCTGGAGGCCTGCCGTCTGCTGGGCATCCAGGCGGAGCTGTCCGGCCGCAACGACCTGCTGGCCCAGGGCCGGAAATTCTCCGGCAACTCCTTCTACAATCACGGCGGCCGCTCCTTCCACAACGGCACCCTGCTCATCGACGCGGACATGACCAAAATGGGCCGCTATCTCAGCCCGTCCCCGGCCAAGATCGCCAGCAAGGGCGTGGCCTCCGTGGCGTCCCGGGTGGTGAATCTGCGGGAGCTGTGCCCCGGTCTGACGGTGGCGGGCATGACCGACGCCATGAACCGGGCCTTCCAGCAGGTATACGGCCTGACGGCCCAGCCCCTGGAGGAGAAGGATTTTGACCAAGAGGCCCTGGAGACGCTGTACAGGCAGTTCAGCAGCCGCGACTGGGTATACGGGGCCACGTTCCCCTTTGATTTTTCCTGCACCGAAAAGTTCCCCTGGGGCGAGGTCAGCATCCGGCTGCGGGTGGAGCAGGGCATTTGCCGCCAGGCGGCGGTGTATACCGACGCCATGGATGCCCACCTGTTCGACGTTCTGACCCGGAAGCTGGAGGGCTGCGCCTTCTCCGGCGCGGCGTTGTGCGGCGCGGCGGAGTCTGCGGGCCTGCCAGCGGACGTGGCCGGGGATCTCTGCGGCCTGATCCGCAGCCAAAACCTATAACGAATAACGGAGGATGGACCAATGTCCGATTATCAGCTCATTGTCATCGGCGCGGGGCCCGGGGGCTACACCGCCGCCCTGCAGGCGGCCAAGCGCGGCCTGCACACCGCCGTGGTGGAGCGCCGGGAGGTGGGCGGCACCTGCCTGAACCGGGGCTGCATCCCCACCAAGACCCTGCTCCATGCCTCCCAGGTGTACCGGGACGCCGTGGACGGAGCTCCTGCCGGGGTCCACGCCGGAGACATCACCTTTGACCTGGCGGAGATGTTCGCCTATAAGCGCGGCGTCTCCGAAAAGCTCCGGGGGGGTATCCACGCCCTGCTGAAGGGGGCCAGGGTGGCCCTGCTGGAGGGGACCGCCCGCATCGATGTACCGGGCCGGGTCACCGACCCCGGCCC
>ENA-ORLH01000174-ORLH01000174.1-human-gut-metagenome-genome-assembly--contig:-NODE-174-length-11608-cov-4.36848_pt1 | contig 11608 bp, 8 predicted proteins | sample MGYA00243069_ERZ508828 | MGnify/ENA primary metagenome ERZ508828 (study PRJEB26277, sample SAMN04329793) | human gut metagenome | biome: human-associated habitat | host: Homo sapiens | place: USA... | reverse complement strand
CCCGATATCAGTTGATAATCAGCATTCGGGTGCGATAAGGCCGTAGTTGCCGTCCTTACGCTTATAGATAACGTTTATCTGATTCGTGTCGCCATTGGTGAACATATAGAACGAATGGCCCAGCATTTCAAGCTGAAGCATGGCTTCGTCCACGGTCATGGGCTTAATGTCGAACCGCTTGACCTTTACCACCTTGGCCGCTTCTTCATCAAGATCGTCCTGCGTGTACGCATCCGCATATACCGGCGCCGGCGCACGGAACGCGCCCGCCCTAGGGCTCTTTTCAAGTTTGGTGCGGTGGCGCACTATCTGCTTTTCAAGCTTGCTGAGCACATTATCTACCGAGGCGTACATATCGCCGGAGGTTTCTTCCCCGCGGATTATGCCGCCCGCATAGGGTATCGTGACTTCTACAATGTGGCGGTTGCGCTCCACGCTGAGCGTAACATGCGCCTGGGTATCCTCAGGAAAGTACTTGTCCAGCTTGTTTACCTTTTTGTTGATAAGCTCCTCCAGGTAATCAGATACTTCGATGTTCTTTCCGCTGATCGTTATAATCATCCTTCTTACCCCTTTCTTGCGGCCCTTTGGTTTGCGGCCGCTTATATTATCTCTTTCGTTAAGTGTAGCACAATTTCCTGCATGGCAGTGTAAATTATAGGTGCTTTTTTTGTGAACACTTAGCGGCAGAGCGGCAACCGGAGCATCCGCAGCCGCATCCGCGCCGGCGGCGCATTATTATGCAGTATGCGCTGTATATAACGATAAGCGCGGCTACGGCATAGAAAAGCACGGCTTTGTCGGTCTCTCCGGTGAAAAGACCGATTATATTATATGTCAGCAGGGACATTATATACGCGCTTGCAAGCTGCCAAACAACGGCAAACGCCGTCCATGCGCGGGACTGCATTTCACGCCGAATTGTGGCAACGGCGGCCATGCACGGCGTATAGAGCAGCACGAATACAAGGAAGGAATACGCGCTTGCGGGAGTGAATATGCCGCTTAAAGCCTGGCGCACAACCTCGCCGCCGGCGGAGGCGGAAAAGCTTGCAAACATGGAAAGCGAACTTACAACGGCTTCCTTTGCCACAACGCCCGTGAGCAGCGCAACGCTTGCCTGCCACGACCCGAAGCCAAGCGGCTTGAATATGGGCGCTATTGCGGAGCCGATTGCGCCGAGTATGCTGAGGGAAGGATCGGATATAAAGTTAAGGCGGAAGTCAAAGCTTTGCATGAACCATAGAACAACGCTCATGGCGAATATTATGGTGCCCGCCTTTTCAAGGAAGTGCTCCACGCGTTCCCAAACGTGGGTGAAAACATTGCGCGCGCTCGGCATGCGGTACGGCGGCAGTTCTATAACAAACGGCGCTTCCTGCTTATTTGAAGCAGCCTTGCGGAAAATAAGGCCGGAAAGTATGCCAAGCATCACGCCAAGGACATACAGGCTCAGTATTACAAGGCCGCGATGCTCGCTGAAAAACGCACCAGCTATAAGCCCGTACACCGGCAGCTTTGCGGAGCAGCTCATGAACGGCAGCAGCAATATTGTCATGCGGCGGTCGCGTTCGTTATCCATTGTGCGCGCGCCCATTGCCGCGGGAACGGTGCAGCCGAAGCCCATCAGCAGCGGTATGAAGCTTTTTCCGCTCAGCCCGAAGCGGCGCATTGGCTTATCCATTATAAACGCTATGCGGCTCATGTAGCCGCTGTCCTCAAGCAGGCTGAGACAAAGGAAAAGCAGCGCTATCTGCGGCAGGAACGTGAGCACGCCGCCAACGCCTTTTATTATGCCATCGCAAACAAGGCTTATGAACCATTCTCCCGCGCCCGCGTTCTGCAGCAGGCTCATTACGGCGGGAGCAACTGTGCCGTCTATAAATTCGCCTACAAGGTCGCTAAGCGCAGCGCCCACGGTTGAGAACGTGAGCAGGAATATAAGCCCCATTATCAGCAGGAAAAGCGGTATCGCAAACGCCTTATGCGTAAGTATTGCGTCTATCCTTGCACTGCGGGCGGCGCTTGAAGCTTTGCCGGAATGGTGATAGGCTTTCTTTGCAACGCGCTCGATATATGAATACCGGCTGTCTGCAACAAGTGATTCGCTGTCGCCTATGGGGTTTGCGGCGGCGTATTCGTTTATTATTGCGTCCACAAGCTTTGCATCCATATCGTTGAGCTTCAGGCTTTCGCGAACGCGCTCGTCGCCTTCAAGCAGCTTTATTTCCGTCCAATGCAGCGGCAGCTTTGCGGCCTTTGCATAGGGTTCTATTATTGCGCCTATCTTATGGTGCTCCTCGTGGGTAAAATCATCGTAAACGTCGTCCGGCTCTATAAGGAAGCCCTCGTGCAGCTGCGTATGCGCCGCGGTGATAAGGCTTTGCAGGCCTGTAACAAGATCGTCTATGCCCGCGCCGGTGCGCGCGCTTATAGGCACAACCGGGATGCCCAGCTCAAGCGAAAGCTGCTTGCAGTCTATGCTGTCGCCCTGCTTTTCAACCTCGTCCATCATGTTTAGCGACAGTATCATCGGGCGCTCAAGCTCCATCAGCTGTATGGTAAGATAAAGATTGCGCTCCAGGTTCGTGGCATCCACAATGTTTATTATCGCGTCCGGGTTTTCGTTTATGATATAATCGCGCGCTACTATTTCCTCCATTGAATACGGCGAAAGCGAATATATGCCCGGCAGGTCAACAACCGTCATTTCGTGGCCCATGGTGCATAATCCGTCGCTGTCCTTATCGGCGCGCTGCTTTATTTTGCCTTCCTTCTTTTCAACCGTTACGCCGGGCCAGTTGCCAACGTATTCCTTGCTGCCGGTCATTGCGTTGAAAAGCGTTGTTTTGCCGCAGTTTGGGTTGCCCGCAAGCGCAAGCATGACGGGGCGGTCCTCCTCAAACGTATCCCTGGGGCAGAAACCATCCTTTGAACACATGCTCTTTTCCATTATAAAGCCCGTCAGCTCCGCCGCGCGTTTGTGCTCGGCATGGTCGGCATCGCGCTTATCGGCGCTGTGTTCACGCTCCTCGCGGGCGCGTTTTTCCTTGGCGGCGATTGTGCGCTCAACATCCTCGTGCCACTTTCTGTGGTCGTCATCGTTCATCAGCACAATCGTGTCCGCATCGGCTTTCCTGAGGGACATAGTGTAGCCCCTGAGTTCTATTTCAAGCGGGTCGCCCATCGGCGCAAGCTTGACAAGCTTTATTTCCGTACCGGGCGTTATCCCCATGTCCACAATGTGCCGCCGCATGCGCTTATCGGCGGACACAACCGCGTAAACATGCCCGCTTTGCCCGCATTCAAGTCCGCTCAATCTTTTGCGTGAATCTGCTCCAAATATCCTCCGTATAATAAGTTAGACACAGCTAACAAAAATTATTGTATTTCCGGCATATAACGCTGTCAATGGCGTTTTATGCAGCGGCGTGGTATTATATTGATATAAAGTCAGGAGGTGACTGTATTTATGCATCCTGTAACAGTTGATGCTTTTTCTTCGGTACCGTTCGGCGGGAATCCGGCGGGGGTGGCCGTGTTTGAAGATAAATTGCCGGAGGAGGCTGAAATGCGCCGTATTGCGGCAAAAATGGGATATAGCGAAACGGCCTTTATACTGTCGCTCGGCGGGAACAGGTTCCGTATACGCTATTTTACGCCGGTTGAGGAGGTGCCGCTGTGCGGGCATGCCACGGTAGGATCATTTGCATATATGCTGAAAACCGGCCTTGTGCGGGAAGGCGAAAGCTATGTTGCCCAAACCGGCGCGGGAGATATAAATGTGGACATTGCGGACGGGCTTGTTTGGCTGGATATGGCGGAGCCTAAGCCGCTTGCATTCTTAAATGATACGGACAGCGCGGCGCTTGCGGCGGCATACGGCATAAGTGCGGCGGACATGGGGAAACTTAAGCCGGCCATATCCAACAGCGGCCTTGCGGATATAATGCTGCCGCTTAAAAGCGCAGAAGTGCTTGCAAATTTGGAACCGGATATGGATGCAATAGCGAAACTTTCCAAAAAGCTGGACGTTACGGGTGTGCATGCGTTCGCAATAGAGAAGGACGCGCTGCATTGCCGCAATTTTGCCCCGCTTTACGGAATAGATGAGGAAGCGGCCACGGCCACGTCCACCGGCGCGCTTACATATAATCTTTAAAAGCACGGCATTATAAAGCCGAACGAATCGAATATGTTCATTCAGGGCGAGGCCATGGGCAAGCCCTCGCGCATATATTCGCGCCTTGGCATAAACGGGGGAAGCGTGCGTATCCGCGTGGGCGGCAGCGGCTGTGTAAGGGAATAACAGGCAGCGAACGGCACTACACAACGGGCCGCGTTTCTGGTATAATAATACGAGGCACATAGAAGGAGTTTAACATGATAAAACACGTTGTTTGCCACCGCTACCGCGACAAGGCGGAGGCTTATAAGATCGCCCCTATGCTCAATGCGCTTATGGGCAAGGTACCGTCGCTGAGGAGCATGGAAACGGGCATAGACTTTATGGATTCCGCGCGTGCGTACCACATGGTGCTCATAGCCACGTTTGACGACAGGGCGGGGCTTGACGAATACGCAACGCATCCGGAACACGTGAAAGTAAAGGAATACATACACAGCGTGCTTGAATCCTCCGTTTCGGTGGATTTTGAGTGCTGATATGGGTGCTTTTAAGGCCGTTACCCCTTTCGAACCGCGCGGAGATCAGCCGGAAGCCATAGAGCGACTGAGCCAAGGCGTGCTTAACGGCGACAGGCTGCAGGTGCTGAAGGGCGTTACGGGCAGCGGCAAATCATTTACAATGGCGAAGGTGATAGAGCGGGTGCAGAAGCCCACTCTTGTTATCGCGCACAATAAAACGCTTGCGGCGCAGCTTTGCGGGGAATTTAAGGAGTTCTTTCCGGACAGCGCCGTGGAATACTTCGTTTCGTATTACGATTATTATCAGCCGGAGGCATACATAGCTTCTTCCGATACATATATCGAAAAAGTGGCCACGGTGAACGATGAAATAGACAAGCTTAGGCTCAGCGCGACAAGCGCGCTGAACGAACGCAGGGATGTTATAATAGTCGCTTCCGTGTCGTGCATATACGCCCTCGGCGATCCGGAGGAGTATCTCAAACTTTCCGTATCGGTGCGCGAAGGCATGCGCATGGAGCGGGACGAGCTGCTAAAGCGCCTTGTTGACATACAGTACCAGCGCAGCGAGTTTGATTTTAATCGCGGCAACTTCCGCGTAAAAGGGGACACGGTGGACGTTATGCCGGCGAACTGGAGTGAGAAGGCGCTGCGTATAAGCTTTTTTGGCGACGAGATAGAGCGCATAAGCGAAATAAACGCCCTTACCGGCCAAACGATAACGGACAGGAGCCACGCAGCTATTTTTCCCGCCACGCATTACGTTACCGGGAGGGACAAGCTGGAGGCCAGCATAGGCGACATTGAGGCGGACATGCAGAAGCGCGTGGCCGAGTTCAATGCGGAGAATAAACTGCTGGAGGCGCAAAGAATAGCGCAGCGCACGGAATACGATATTGAAATGATGCGCGAAATAGGCTATTGCCAGGGCATAGAGAACTATTCCCGCTATTTTGACGGCAGGAAGCCGGGCCAGCCGCCGTTTACGCTGCTGGATTATTTTCCGGACGATTTCCTTATGTTTATAGACGAAAGCCATGTTACCCTGCCGCAGATACGCGGCATGTACGCGGGCGATTATTCGCGCAAAAAGGAGCTTGTGGAATACGGGTTCCGCCTGCCGGCGGCGTTTGACAACAGGCCGCTGAGATATGAGGAATTTGAAAAGCGGATAAACCAGCTTATTTGCGTATCCGCAACGCCGGGCGAATACGAAACGGACAACGCATCGCAAATAGTTGAGCAGATAATACGCCCCACAGGCCTGCTGGACCCCGAAATAACGGTAAGGCCGGTAGAGGGGCAGATAGACGACCTGCTGAGCGAGGTTAAGCTGATGGCGCAAAGGGGATACCGCACGCTTGCTACAACGCTTACAAAGCGCATGGCGGAAACGCTGACGGAATATCTAGATTCAATGGGCGTGCGCGTAAGATATATGCACAGCGACATTGAAACCATGGAGCGCATGGAGATAATACGCGACTTGAGATTGGGCGAGTTTGACGTGCTTGTGGGCATAAACCTGCTGCGCGAAGGGCTTGACCTGCCGGAGGTGGGCCTGGTGGCCATACTTGACGCGGACAAGGAAGGCTTTTTGCGCAGCGCGACAAGCCTTATACAAACGATAGGCCGCGCGGCGCGAAACGTTGACGGGCGGGTAATAATGTATGCGGACGAGATAACGCCCAGCATGCGCGAAGCCATAGACGAAACGAATTACCGCCGCGAAAAACAGCGCGCCTTTAACGAAGCGCATGGCATAACCCCGCAAAGCGTTAAAAAGGAAATACGCAACGTGCTTGAAATATCGCACAAAAACAGGCAGGAACGCAGCGGCATATCAAAAGAGGAGCTTGAACAGCGCACGGCCATTTTGCAGCAGCAGATGCGCCAGGCCGCGGCGGAACTGGACTTTGAAACGGCGGCGAAGCTGAGGGATGAACTTTTCAGCCTGACGGGCGAAAACGCGGGCGTAGCCAAGCCCGCGCCGGGCACGATAGGCAGCGCGCGGCGCAGCAAGGGCCGCGGCAGAAAATCGCCAAAGCGCAAGTGATACGCGCTTCGGCTTAGCGGATATAATATGGAAAATAAGGATATATGAGAGACGAAATAGTAATACGCGGGGCGCGGGAGCATAACCTTAAAAATTTGAACCTGACCATACCGCGGGACAAATTGATAGTTTTCACGGGGCTTTCGGGCAGCGGCAAATCAAGCCTTGCCTTCGATACGATATATGCGGAAGGGCAGCGGCGCTACGTTGAATCGCTTTCCTCATACGCAAGGCAGTTTTTGGGCCAGATGGAAAAGCCCGATGTGGACACGATAGAGGGACTTTCCCCCGCAATATCGATAGACCAGAAGAGCACAAGCAACAACCCGCGCTCAACCGTTGGCACGGTAACGGAGATACACGATTATTTAAGGCTGCTTTATGCCCGAATAGGCATACCGCATTGCCCAAAATGCGGCCGCGTTATACGGCGGCAGACCGTGGACGAGGTTGTGGAGCAGGTGATGGCCTTCGGCGAAGGGGCGCGGGTGCAGATAATCGCTCCCGCTGTTCGCGGCAGGAAGGGCGAGCATGTAAAGCTGCTTGAACAGATACAGAAGGACGGCTACGTTCGCGTTAAGGTGGACGGCGAGATATACGACATTGCAGATGTGCCGAAGCTTGACAAAAAGCTGAAGCACACCATAGACGTTATAGTTGACCGCATAGTGGTGCGCGCGGGCGCGGAAAGCAGGCTTGCAGGCTCGCTTGAAACGGCGTTTGCGTTCGGCGCCGGCCTTGCCAAAGTTGAACACAACGGCGAGGAGCAGCTTTTTAGCGAAAACTATGCTTGCCCGGACTGCGGGGTGAGCATAGAGGAACTTACCCCGCGCATGTTTAGCTTTAATAACCCATACGGCGCCTGCCCAACATGCTCCGGCCTTGGGGCGCTGATGAAGATCGACCCCGCGCTGATAGTGCCGAACGAGGAGCTTTCGCTGAGGCAGGGCGCGATAAACGTGACCGGTTGGCAAAGCAGCAACACCGCAAGTATAGCGGGCATGTATCTTGCGGCACTCGGCGATAAATACGGCTTTGATATGGATACGCCGTTCAATAAGCTCAGTGAGCAGGCGCGCCATGCCATACTTTACGGCACGGGTAATGAACGCATACATATAGAATACCGCCGCGAATTTGGCGAAGGCAGCTACGATTCCCCGTTTGAGGGCGTTATTCCCAACCTTGAGCGCAGATATAAGGAAACGCAGTCCGACTATATGAAGCACGAAATAGAGGAATACATGGCCAATATACCGTGCCCGGACTGCAAGGGCAAGCGGCTCAAAAGCGAAAGCCTTGCGGTAACGGTGGGCGGGATGAACATAGCCCAATTAAGCGACATGACCGTGCGTCATGCGCGGGAGAAGCTTTCCGCACTTACGCTGAACAAAACGGAGGAAATGATAGCCGGCAGGATACTGAAGGAAATAGATTCCCGCCTTGGCTTCCTTATAAGCGTTGGCCTTGATTATCTTACGCTTTCGCGCGCGGCGGGCACGCTTTCCGGCGGGGAGGCGCAGCGCATACGCCTTGCGACGCAGATAGGCTCAAGCTTGGTAGGCGTATTGTATATACTGGACGAGCCGAGCATAGGGCTGCATCAGCGGGACAATGCAAAGCTGATCGATACGCTAAAAGGCATGCGGGACATAGGCAACACGCTTATAGTTGTTGAGCACGACGAGGAAACAATGCTCAATGCGGACTACATAGTGGACATAGGCCCGGGCCCGGGCGAACACGGCGGCGAGGTTGTTTTTGCCGGCACGCCGGAAGAGATAATGACGGATGAAAAGTCCATAACGGGCAAATATCTTTCCGGCAGGGAATATATCGCCGTGCCTGCAAAACGGCGGGAAACCGGCGAAAACTGGCTGCAAATACGCGGGGCGCGGGCGAATAATCTGAAAAACGTGAATGTGGATATTCCGCTTGGCGTGTTCACATGCGTAACGGGGGTATCGGGCAGCGGTAAATCCAGCCTTGTGAACGAGGTGCTGAAAAAAACGCTGCTCAGGGACCTTAACCGTGCGCGCACGCGGCCCGGAGAGCACGACGAAATACTGGGCATAGACAAGCTGGACAAGATAATTGATATTGACCAGTCCCCGATAGGGCGCACGCCGCGCAGCAATCCGGCAACGTATACGGGATTGTTCGATTTGATACGCGACGTATTTGCCCAAACGCCGGACGCGAAGATGCGCGGCTATACGAACGGCCGCTTCAGCTTCAATGTGAAGGGCGGGCGGTGCGAAGCCTGCCGCGGGGACGGCATACTGAAAATAGAGATGCACTTTTTGCCCGACATATATGTTCCGTGCGAGGTTTGCGGCGGCAAGCGATACAACAGGGAAACGCTTGAGGTAAAATACAAGGGTAAAACCATTGCGGACGTATTGGACATGACGGTTGAAGAAGCGCTGAAATTCTTCGCGCCGCTGCCAAAGCTTGCCCGCAAGCTGCAAACGCTTTACGATGTGGGCTTGGGGTATATCCGCCTGGGGCAATCGTCCACAACGCTTTCCGGCGGCGAGGCGCAGCGCGTTAAGCTGGCAACGGAGCTTGCGAGGCGGGATACGGGCAGGACGCTTTATGTGCTTGACGAACCCACAACGGGACTGCATACGGACGACGTGAAGCGGCTTATAGCCATTTTGCAGCGGCTTTGCGACGGCGGCAGCACGGTCGTGGTAATAGAGCACAATCTGGACGTGATAAAGACGGCGGACTACATAATAGACCTTGGCCCTGAGGGCGGGGATATGGGCGGCACGATAGTGTGCACCGGCACGCCGGAGCAGGTTGCCCAAAATAAAAAGAGCTATACTGGCATTTATATGAAGCCCATGCTTGAAAAAGGCATACGCGAATAAGCACAAAATAAACGGCTGGGAGGACATAAGCCAATGGATGGCGGCATGACGAAATGGTATAAGGCGGCGCAGAAACGCTATTCCGTAAGACGGTACAAGCAGGAGCCGAGTTTGGAGGACATGCTGGCGCTGGAAAGCGCTGCGGCGTCGCTCAGTGTGCGCGGGGTGCGCATTGCTGTGGGCGTGGAGCAGAAGGTGTTTTCAGGCATACTTGGGTCGCGCATTATGGGCACCAGCGCGTTTGCCGCGTTCATATCTCAAAACGGGGACGAAACGTCGCTTGGGTACTTGGGAGAAGCGTTCGTATTGGAATGTACGTCGCTTGGACTTGGTACATGCTGGCTCGGCGCCAATTTCAACCGCGGTGCGCTCGGTTCTGCGATAAAGCTGAAAAAGAACGAGAAGGCCGTATGCGTAACGCCAATCGGCATTGCGGACGAACCGTTCGTGCGCAGGAAGCGCCGTGGCGTTGCGGAACTGACATGGCTTGAGGACGAAGAATTTGAGCAGCTGCCCGCATGGCAAAGGAGCGCGGTGCAATGCGCAATACTTGCGCCGAGCGCCGTGAACAAGCAGCCGTATGAGCTTATTCCCGAAAACGGGGGCATAAGCGTTGTGGATTGCGGCAGCAATTTCGGCTTCGGCAACGTGGATAGGGGCATAGCGATGCTGCATATAGAGCTGGGCGCGGCGGCGGAAGGCGTGCACGGCACATGGCGCAAGCGGGGCGAGGATATGTGCTTTATGCCGGACGTGGAATGACGCCGAGCATAAACTAATAAATAATTTATAAACAATGCCATTGCGAAAGACAGCGATACAAGCTATAATATAGGGTGAAATAGCATTATTAAGTGTGCAGTTATCGGAGGAAGATATGGGCTTTAAGAGAGTATCGGAAGCAGTAATTAGGCGCCTGCCGCGGTACTATAGGCATTTGACTATGCTGGAGACGCAGGGTGTTGAGCGCATAAGCAGCGAAAGGCTGGCGCGGCAGATGAATCTGAACGCATCGCAGGTGAGGCAGGATTTCAACTGCTTCGGCGGTTTTGGCCAGCAGGGCTATGGTTACAACGTGAGCAACCTTACGGGCGAAATAAAGCGCATAATGGGCATAGACCGCAAGCACACCATAATAATTGTAGGTCCGGTCAATAGTGGACTTGCGCTTACCAACTTCCCCGGCTTTGCGGCGTCGGGATTCGAGGTAAAGGCGCTGTTCGACGTGAATGAGGACCTTATCGGCACCGAAATAAAGGGCCATCCCGTGCTTGACGTTAAGGACATGGATGAATACATACGCGAGAATCAGATCGACATAGGCGTTATAGCCGCCCGCCGCAGCGCCGCGCAGGAGATTGCGGACAGGATGTGCGCAGCGGGCATACGCGGCATATGGAACTTTGTGCCGCTGGATATCACAACATCCGTACCGATAGAAAACGTTCACCTGAGCGAGAGCCTGAGCACGCTTTCATACAAGATAGAGCATGGGCTGCTGGACTAAAAAAACAATGTATTCTTTTATCAGGAGGTAAACCTATATGAAATACCGTTGCACCGTTTGCGGTTACATTCACGAAGGCAGTGAGCCGCCGGCATTCTGCCCGCAGTGCAAGGCCCCTGCGGACAAGTTCGTTCCCGTTGAAGAAAACAAGCTGGACTGGGCTGCCGAGCATGTCGTGGGCGTGGCGAAGGGCGTTGATCCCGAAATAATAGAGGGTCTGCGCGCCAACTTCACCGGCGAATGCACCGAAGTGGGCATGTATCTTGCCATGGCGCGCGTAGCGCACCGCGAAGGCTATCCCGAGATTGGTCTTTACTGGGAGAAGGCCGCCTATGAAGAAGCCGAGCATGCCGCCAAGTTTGCGGAGCTGCTGGGCGAGGTTATAACCGACAGCACCAAGAAGAACCTTGAGATGCGCGTTGAGGCCGAGAACGGCGCAACGCTGGGCAAGTTCGAGCTGGCAAAGACGGCCAAGGCGCTCAATCTTGCCGCAATACACGACACCGTGCATGAAATGGC
>ENA-ORLH01000169-ORLH01000169.1-human-gut-metagenome-genome-assembly--contig:-NODE-169-length-11701-cov-5.95054_pt1 | contig 11701 bp, 10 predicted proteins | sample MGYA00243069_ERZ508828 | MGnify/ENA primary metagenome ERZ508828 (study PRJEB26277, sample SAMN04329793) | human gut metagenome | biome: human-associated habitat | host: Homo sapiens | place: USA... | reverse complement strand
GGAAGCTATGCTGTAGTATTCAATCAGATTAATGTCAGCCTGTGCAAACAGCAGCGGCAACAATGCTGCCAGCGGATCACAAACTTTGGCATGGAACAGCAGAACATAAATGACTGCCAGAATTGCCGTGCGCACAACGCTGGAACTTTGAATGCTCATGCACGCTTTTACGGAATTATCCCCTGCCGCGGCACGGTCCAACGCGTTAGAAACGGTAATGCATAATGCCAGAAAGTTGCCTACAGCAATCACAGTGCCCAGCAGGCCACCCAGCAATACCGCTGTGGTAAACCGCCCAACCACTGCATAGATGGCCAGCATAATGGCGGAACAACCGGCGGTTGCCAAAGCCATGCGCCCAACCTGCTGCAGAATGTCCTGATGCTTTTGCATGGATACAGGCTCCTTCCATAACAATTAGTGTTGATTGAACGAGATAGGCGGCGGCTCCTGCTTTTTTTTCGGGGCCCTGCCCTGCCGCTCAATTGTCTTTAATGAACTGCGCAGGCTGCCGATGGCAGCCACCATGCCGAGCGCGAACCCAACCAAGATGACCCAGCCGCCAAGGCCGAATTGTTTGCGTAGCCAGACAGCCCCCAAAAGAAACAGCACCGGCGGAAGCACAACCGATAAACCAAACTGTGTCAGCCAGACAAGGTGCCGTGCGGCATCATAAAGATCCTTCATATGATTTACTGTTCCCATTCTTTCGCTTTGTATCCGCGATGGTTCTAGTATAAACTCTTTCTGCAACAATTTCAACATAAATTTTGCATGTTTTTATATAAATTTTGTAGTCAAATGAGCAAAAAACAGACAATGTTTTTCAAAATTGCAGGTTCCCCCTATGATGGAAGCAAAAAAGCTCTGCCAACAGCAAAGCTTAAAATGTGTATAATAAAAGCGCAATCGAACAAATCCGATATTTTGACCAATTAGAACGGCTATCTTTATCCAATCGGGCCTTAAGTGGCTCGACCGGGATTTTCCCCAAGGCAAGAAGGCGTGTCAGACACGCACCGCCCAGAGAACAGCCATCCGGACTCATTGCTTCTCTTTGAAATTCCGTTGCTTTTTCGACATGATCGCACCTCTTTGATGCGTGCCAAATCGGCTTCCGCCTGCTGTGCCGGGGCACCGGACGCAGAGCACCTTCTTTTGCCGTGGGGATATAGCTGTGGTCGTGGGAATCCGTAAAATAAGGGCGAAGGGTATAGTGATTTTCGCCGGTTTTCCGCAAAAGCTCTGCAGATCAACGGCTTCGATTTCATGAACCCCAAGTTTCCCATAAACCACGAGCATTCCTGCTTGATACTGTGCCATATTGCTTTTCTTTCATTCAGATGGAACAGCCTGTACAAAACAGTCTTTCCAGCGTACTTTTGCGCTCCACCTTATTGTGCCACGGCTGGGCGACTGGCTTCCAAGGGCATCTTCCACGAAGTTTTCCTCGTACAATCTGCGCAGAATGTTCAGCATAATTCTTGTGCAAAACTGCCTTTGCAAATTCCCGGCAGGCAGGCTATAATAATTTCGTACAACGAGTAGCACTCATGCGTAAAACCGGTTGCATGAGGGCTGCCCGTTGTTTTTTTGTCCTCAAAATGGAAAGGTAAGGTGAATCCCATGGAAAGTTCCAATCAATTTCTCGGCACGGAACGCATCGGCAAGCTGATGCAAAAGTATGCGATCCCGTGCATTATTTCGCTGCTGGTCGGCGCACTGTATAACATCGTGGATCAGATCTTTATTGCAAACGCCAGCTATCTGGGCTCCTACGGCAATGCCGCCAACACCGTCGTGTTCCCCCTGACGGTAGTAGCGCTGGCCATTGCCGTGATGATCGGTGACGGCTGCTGCGCCTTCGTCAGCATCAGCCTTGGGCAGAACGAGGTTCCCAAGGCAAAGCGGAGCGTCGGCAATGCGGTGGTGATGTGTCTGGTCAGCAGCATTGTGCTGGCCGCGCTCTATCTGATTTTTGCGGACACCATTCTTGCCATGTTCGGCGGAACGGTGAACGCCGAGACCTACCACCACTCCCAGGAGTATTTCTTTTATATCACGCTGGGTGTGCCGTTTTATATGTTTGGGCAGGCCATGAATCCCATCATCCGTGCCGACGGCAATCCTCGGTTTGCCATGGTGTCCACCCTTGCGGGTGCGGCGCTGAACATCATTCTGGACCCCATCTTCATTTTCGGCTTCCGCTGGGGCATGATGGGCGCAGCGGTGGCTACCGTCATCGGTCAGTTGGTCACGGCAGCGCTGGCAGTGTGGTATCTGCTGCACATGAAGATCATTCGCCCTGAAAAGGGCGACTACCGGCTGAAGGGCTCCATCTGCGGCCGTACCCTGACCCTTGGCATGACCAGCTTTCTGTCTCAGATCAGTCTTGTGGCGGCTATGGCAGCCATCAACAACATGATCCGCAAATACGGCGCACTGGATGCCGTGTTCGGGCAGGAGCAGTACGCCCAGATCCCTATGGCGGTGGTGGGCATCGTGATGAAGTTCTTCCAGATCGTCATCTCCATCGTGGTGGGCATGGCGGCTGGCTGCATCCCCGTGGTGGGCTTCAACATGGGCGCCAAAAAGCCCACCCGTGTGAAGGAGCTGTTCACGAAACTGCTGCTGGCAGAAGCCACCGTGGGTGCCGTTGCACTGGTGCTGGTGGAGCTGCTTCCCCGGCAGCTGATTGCCCTGTTCGGTGCCGCCAACGAGAGCGTTTACTACACCGATTTTGCCGTGAAGTCCTTCCGCATCTACCTGTGCATGATCATTCTGGCCTGTGTCAACAAGGCGTGCTTCATCTTTTTGCAGGCCATGGGCAAGGCAGCGGAATCCACCGCCCTGTCCATGGTGCGTGAGGTGGTGTTCGGCGTGGGCTTTGCCCTGCTGCTGCCCCGGTTCTTCGGGCTGGACGGCGTGCTGTACTCCATGCCCATGTCGGATATCCTCACCTTCCTGATTGCAGGCTATCTGATCTGCAAGACCTACCGTGAACTGAGCACGAAAGGAGAAGTCTAATGGAAAAACGCATCATCACCATCAGCCGCGAGTTTGGCAGCGGCGGCAGAACCATCGGCAAACTGGTGGCAGAGCATCTGGGCATCCGGTGCTACGACGCCGAACTGATCCAGAAACTGGCTGCCGAAAGCGGCTTTGACGAAAACTACGTCAAGGAGGCCGGAGAGTACACTCCCGGCGGCTTCCTCGCCTCTGCCTTCACTGACCGCAGCTTCGGTCCCACTAACGAGGACCTGCTCTGGAAGCTGCAATACCGGATCATCCGGGAGCTAGCAGAAAAAGAGCCCTGCGTCATCGTAGGACGCTGCGCCGATTTTATCCTGCAGGACCGCACCGACTGCCTGAAGGTCTTTGTCCACGCAGACATGAAGTTCCGGGCTGACCGCATCGTGCGGGTCTATGGGGAACGGGAGAAATCGCCCGAAGCCCGTCTGAAGGAGAAGGATAAGCGCCGCGCTGCTTATTACCGCTTTTATACCGATATGAAGTGGGGCGATGCCGCCAACTATCATGTCGCGCTGGACAGCGGGGTAATTGGAATTGAAAAATGTGCCAAAGTCATTGAAAGCCTGGCATAAGCTGTAAATTCCGACACCGTCCCTGAGACAATAGAGCAAAACACCGCCCACCTGAGTTCCGTTACGCAGATGGGCGGTGTTTTTTGTTAATGGCAGTTCTATGGGAAGATCAATCTTCTAACCCATGGCTCCCGGCCACATTTTCCAAGTATTCCTCTGGATTACCATTCAGAATCAAATCTGCATAGCCCAGTGGGTCATTGTAGATAAGGTAGCCCAACTCTGACCGCTGTGCCATGGTCACATCCAGTTCATCCTCGACCACGATGCAGTCACTGAAGACTTTTCTCCCATCCCGGAGCAGCAATTTCACGCACCCAGTGTCCATGTTAAAATGGCAGGCTCTTTCATCGTACTTCATGTTCGTGGCCTTTCTACCTTACGGCACCTATACAGTTGTGACGTTACCACGGATAAACCGTGTTCCTTGCACAGCCGGTCGCTGGTGCGACGGATATAGGCATACGACCCAGCCGCCGGGACGTTTGCAAACTGGTTGATACAGACCCAGCGGCGGCAGATTCAGCGCGCCTTGACCATGGGACATGTACGCAACGTGACCGGCAAGGACGGCAGGCAGCACAAGGCCAGCGCCGACCCGCTGAACCACTGCACAAACCATGATCTGCCCCTTGATGTGGAGGACAGCGGCAGTACAACCATGGGCGAACAGCAGGAAGACCCGGCAGCGGCTATGCCGCCTGGAAGCACGGCGGCAGCGTAGAAGAATGCCTAATTGAGTATCTGGACGCGAAAGGCGCGTACCTGTACGGGGGTGCGGTAAACGCTGCGGTACAGCAAAAAGAAAGCACCTAAAAACTTACGTTTCTAGGTGCTTTCTTTGGTGCGAGTAGTGATACAGCATTTTTTGAAAACCATCGTAGTACAATTTGTTTTTGAGGTCATCGGATAGCAACTTGCTTGTATCGCACCCCGATGGGCGGCTGTATTGAAAAAACAGTTGCCTTTTATATACCACACAACCTGAAAATTATCAAGTACGCGCAGCGTTCACTTCTCCCATCACCGGGAGCAAATGGACGCTGCTTTTTTTGTTTGCAACGAAAGGAGGCATCCGTGAAATGGCAGTTTTTCGGGTAGAAAAGAACAGCGGCTACACGGTCATGTCGAACCATCACCTGCGGAACAGGAACTTATCCCTGAAAGCCAAAGGCTTACTATCACAAATGCTCTCCCTGCCGGAAGATTGGGACTACACCCTGCAAGGGCTGGCCCGTATCAACCGGGAAAGCATCGACGCGATACGGCAGGCCATCCGGGAACTGGAACAGGCGGGCTACATCCAGCGTTCCAGAGAACGGGACGAGAAAGGACGGCTGCGCGGTGCAGACTATGTGATCTTCGAGCTGCCGCAGCCCGTTCCTGCATCGGTTTCACCTACATTGGAAAATCCAACGTTGGAGAATCCCACGCAGGAAAACCCTACGTTGGAAAATCCAATGCAATTAAATAAAGATAAACTAATTACAGAAAAACAAAAGAAAGAGGGATTAAATACCGATTCCCTTCCTATCCATTCCCCAAACCCCTTGCCTTTGGACGAGGACGAGACAGCAGCATCGCCGCCGGAGCGGACAGGAAGCCGAAAGGAAGCGGCCTATCAAATCTACCGGGACCTGATTTTGGAGAACATCGAGTATGACATCCTCACCCAGAATCCCCGGATAGACCGGGAGCAGCTGGACGAAATCGTGGACATCCTGCTGGAAACCGTCTGCACCAACCGCAAGTCCATCCGGGTGGCCGGGGACGATTATCCGGCAGAGCTGGTCAAGGCCAAGTTCCTGAAACTGGACAGCCATCACATCGAGTTCGTCATGGACTGCCTGCGGGATAACACCACCAAAGTCCGCAACATCAAGCAATACCTGCGGGCCATGCTTTTTAATGCGCCCAGCACCATCAACAGCTACTATGCGTCCCTTGTGGCGCACGATATGGCGCAGCCTGATTGGGGCCGCCCGCCCAACAACTGACCGAAAGGAGCGTCCACCCATGAGAACCCTTTACCTGCGGCGGCTGGTGGTTCCACCATTCCATCATGCTGCACTGCGGCGACCCTATCTCTTACACAAATCTCAACTCAAAATATTGGCAGGAACATTTTTACAGCTATGGGCGTTTACCGTGACGCCAGAAAGGATTTTGTATGGCAAAAAGACTTTCCCGCATTGAGCGCGATATTGAACGGCTCAAAGAAAAAATCTCTGAATACCAGCAGCAGTTGAAAGAACTGGAAGCTGCAAAGACCGAACAGGAAAATTTGCAGATCATTCAGCTGGTGCGCAGCATGAACATGAAGCCGGACGAGTTCGCAGCTTTCCTGCGCAGCGGTGCGCTGAACGCTGCACCCACTGTCACCCCGTACCACAAACAGGAGGATGCCGCCGATGAAACCTGACAACTGGAACCGCTTCGCTGCCGGACTGCTGGCTATCCTGCTCTGCCTCTGTTCGTTCTCCATGCCTGCTTTTGCACGCGGCACTGCCCCCGCCCCGGAACCTCTGCCGGAATATACCGAGGAAGAACCGACTACGGGCGGCATGGAGCCGGAGGGCGTGTCCATCACGCCCAAAGGCAACGCAACACTGGTGGATGATTTTTACGGCGACAAGCAGCTTATCACAGTGACCACCAAGGCCGGGAATTATTTTTACATTCTCATTGACCGCGCCAACGAGGACAAGGAAACGTCCGTTCACTTCCTGAACCAAGTGGACGATGCCGACTTGCTGGCTCTGCTGGATGAAGAACCGCAGGCCGCCGAAGTCTGCACCTGCACCGTGAAGTGTGATGTCGGGGATGTCAACGAAAACTGCCCCTTGTGTGAAAAGAGCCTACGCAACTGCACGGCCCCGGAAGCGGTGAAAAATGACAGCGAAACGCCGCTGGATATGCCCAAGTCCATCTTGGGCAGTCTGATGATCCTGCTGGTGCTGGCTTTGACTGGCGGTGGCGCGGCACTCTATTATTTCAAGTTCCGCAAGCCCAAGGCCGATACCATCGGGCACGATGATCTGGACGAATACGATTTTGGCGAGGACGAAGATGCAGACGAGGAACCGGCTGAAATCGAGATTCATTCGGAGGACGGACAGGAGGACGAAACATGAGCTTTCAGCTGGTGATCGCCGAAAAGCCAAGTGTTGCCCGCAGCATTGCCACCGTGATCGGGGCCACTGAAAAGCAAAACGGCTATTGGCAGGGCGGCGGGTATCTGGTCAGCTGGTGCATCGGGCATCTGGTGTCCTTTGCCGAGGCGGGCCAGTACGATGAAAAATACGGCAAGTGGCGGTACGAAGATTTGCCCATCCTACCCCAGCCGTGGCAGTTCATCGTCCCGGACGAGAAGAAACAGCAGTTTGAAATCGTCCGCGCCCTGCTCAACCGCCCGGATGTGGACAGTGTGACCGCCGCGACCGATGCAGGCCGGGAGGGAGAACTGATCTTCCGCTTTGTCTACCAAATGGCCGGCTGCACGAAACCTGTGAAGCGGCTCTGGATTTCCAGCATGGAGGATGCCGCCATCCGGGAGGGCTTTGCAAACCTGCGCCCGGATTCGGATTACGATGCTCTGTATCAATCGGCCCTCTGCCGTGCAAAAGCAGATTGGCTGGTGGGCATCAATGCAACGCGACTGTTTTCGGTGCTGTATCACAAAACCCTGACGGTAGGCCGGGTGCAGACCCCGGCACTGAAAATGTTGGTGGACCGGGACGCAAAAATCCTGCGCTTCCAGAAAGAAAAGTATTACACGGTCGGCATCCATTCCGGCAGCCTGAAAGCGGACAGTGGGCGCATTGCGGATGCAGAAACCGCAAATTCTCTCAAAGAAAAATGCACAGGTGCAAATGCAGTCTGCACGTCCATTCGGCGAGAGAAAAAGGCGGAACAGCCGCCCAAACTTTATGACCTGACCTCCTTGCAGCGGGAGGCAAACCGCCTGTTCGGCTTCACGGCAAAGCAGACCCTTGACTATGCCCAGCAGCTTTATGAAAAGAAACTGCTGCCCTATCCTCGCACGGACAGCCAATATCTGACCGAGGACATGGGCCAGACGGTACAACATCTTGTGTCTGATCTGCTGGGGCTGCTGCCCTTTGCCCAAGGACTTGCGCTGACTGCGGAAGTGGGCCGGGTACTGAACAGCAAAAAGGTATCGGACCACCACGCCATCATTCCCACTGCTGAATTTGTAAAACAGGGCTTCACCGGCCTTGCGGAAAGTGAGTGCAAGCTGATGAACCTTGTCTGCGCCAAGCTGCTCTGCGCCGTGGCTGTACCCCATGAATACGAAACCGTGGCCGCCGTGTTCTCCTGCGCTGGGAACGAGTTCACCGCCAAGGGAAAGACGGTGCTTATTCCCGGTTGGATTGAAATCGACCTGCGGTGCCGCGCCACCCTGAAAGCCGATACCGAGGAAGAAGTTTTGAACGCACTGCCGGAACTGGCCGAGGGACAGAACTTTTCCGTGACAACTGACATTTTGGAACATTTCACGTCCCCGCCAAAAGCCTACACCGAAGATACGCTCCTGTCGGCAATGGAGCGGGCAGGGGCCGAGGATATGCCGGAGGAAGCGGAACGTAAGGGGCTGGGCACTCCGGCCACCCGTGCCGCAATTCTGGAAAAACTGGTGCAAATGGGCTTTGTGCAGCGCAAGGGCAAGCAGCTTGTCCCCACCAAGGACGGCATCAATCTGGCGGTGGTTCTGCCGGAAAGCCTGACCTCTCCCATCTTGACCGCCGAATGGGAAAACCGCCTGACCGAGATTGCCAAAGGCAAGGCAGACGCGGACGAGTTCATGGCCGAAATTGAAGCGCAGGTGCGCCAGCTGGTCAAGACCTATTCTTGTATCAGTGCAGATAAGCAAAACCTGTTCCAGTCGGAACGGGTTATTATCGGCAAGTGTCCCCGGTGTGGTGAAAACGTCTATGAGGGCAAGAAAAACTTCTACTGCGGGAATCGTAGCTGTCAGTTCGTGATGTGGAAGAATGACCGCTTCTTTGAGCAGCGCAAAAAGGCGTTCACACCGAAGATCGCCGCTGCTCTGCTCAAAAACGGTAAGGCAAAGGTCAAGGGCCTCTATTCCGAAAAGACAGGCAAAACCTATGATGCAACGGTGCTTCTGGCTGATACGGGAGGCAAGTACGTCAATTACCGAATTGCGAGGGATTCTATAATGTGATAAAATAAACTTAACTAAAGGAACTTTGCAGGGAGATGCCGTAATGAAATTTACAGATAGATGTCCAGCTACTTGGAAAGAGTTGCAGGATGATGTTGCGCTGCTTCTAAATCAATCGGGATATCGAGCAGTTAGCCCTTGTACAATTGATACCGTCCGTGGTAAAGTGGAAGTCGATGTTTTGGTCGAATCTCCTGATGAATTGGTTAAAAGAATTGTGTGTGAATGTAAATTTTGGAATTCTTCAGTTCCAAAAGAAAAAGTTCACGCATTCAGAACGGTTGTACAAGATTCTGGTGCATCATTAGGTCTTTTGATTTCACAAGCTGGCTTCCAATCCGGTGCGATTGAGGCTGCAAACCTTTCAAATGTACGTTTGATGACGTGGAATGAATTTACAGATATAATTGCAGACAAATGGACATTAACGCGATTAAAACAGCTCAAAATGGAATCTGTCCCATTGTCTGAATACACTAACTCTTTTCATTTTCCGTTTGATGACTTAAAAGATGAAGATGTCGGACGCTATCTAAAGGCTTGTGATAAATACAGGCCTTTGCGCACTACCTGTTGGGAAATCACTAGAAAAGATTTGAAAGAAAATGATTCTCTAACAGATTTTTGGTATAAAGGGTCGGAGTTCACAACAATTGAAAGCTATTTAAACTTTCTTTCGGATCAGGTAATGGCAGGTCTAAAAGAATTTGGCGAAATTCTTGCAAATTCCAATATCACAATTCCACCTGAACGGCTTGAAAAGTCGTATGGGTATATTTATATGTCCCTTTAACAGATTCCGGATAAGTTCATAATAAAATTACGAGGGCCGGTTATGGTAAGGTGAAGCATTCATTTTGCCATAACCGGCTCTCTCTATCCGTAGGATAGCAAAAAAGGAGTGTGACCAAATGAGCGAATTATTTTCCATCCAGCTGCAAAATCAGCAGCAGCAAGGCAGGGATGGCGTCTGGCTGGACCTGCCCACTACAACCGAACAGGTACAAGCGGCCCTGCGGCAAATCGGCATTTCGTCCGATAATCCGCAGGGCCTTTTCATTTCCGGCTACTTTGCCGAGGAAGAAAAGCGTTTTGCGATTCCCTACAACATGGTACTGGCATCCAATGTGGACGCGCTGAACTTTCTGGCCGCACAGCTGGAAACGCTTTCTGCGGGGGAACGCGCAGAGCTGAACGCCGCCCTGCAAGCCCCGCAGAGTGAGCTTTCCAGCATCGGGAGAATCACCGACTTTCCCGAAAACGTGGACTATTATGTGTATCTGCCGGATGTGCGCGGGCCTGCCCAGCTGGGTGACTACTATCTGAACCGTTCCGGCATGGTGGATATGCCAGAAGAATGGAAAGGCGGCATCGACACGGCGCAGTTCGGCCGGTATGTGGCCCAGCAGGAGCAGGGCGTGTTTACCGAGTATGGCTACCTTGTCAAAAGCGGGGACGAATGGCAGAAAGTCTACGAGGGCCAGCCTGTGCCAGAGGAATACCGGGTGTTGTCCCTTCCTGCGCCGGAAATCCTGCGGGATGCAGCAAACATCCCAACGCCCATCCAGAGTGAGCCGCAGCCGCAAAAGGTTCTTCCCATTATCCTGAATGGCAAGGACAGCGCAGAGCGCATGAAAGAGATAACAGACCGGCTGGAAACTGGCATTCAACAGCTGTTCGACAGTGACCACTACAAAGCCTACCTTACTACGATGGCGAAGTTCCACAATTACAGCTTCAACAACACTTTGCTGATCGCCATGCAGGGCGGGCAGCTGGTGGCGGGTTTCAACAAGTGGAAAGACACGTTTCACCGCACCGTTAAGAAAGGCGAAAAAGGTATCAAAATCCTTGCTCCTGCACCTTACAAGGTCAAGCAGAAAACAGAAAAGCTGGACGAACAGGGCAAGCCGATTCTGGACAAGGACGGCAAGCCGCTGACGGAAGAAAAGACCGTGCAGATTCCGGCCTTCAAGGTGGTGTCCGTGTTTGATGTCAGCCAGACCGAGGGCGAACCGCTTCCGTCCGTTGCGGTGGATGAACTGTCCGGCAGCGTGCAGGACTATCAAGATTTTTTCAAGGCGTTGGAGCAGGTCTCCCCGGTGCCCATCGGGTTTGAGGACATCGAGGGAGGCGCGCATGGGTACTTTCATCTGCTCGACAACCGCATTGCCATTCAAGAGGGCATGAGCCAGTTACAGACCATCAAGACAGCCATCCATGAGATTGCCCATGCCAAGCTGCACGCCATCGACCCGAACGACCCAGAACAGACTAACCGCTCGGACAGCCGCACCCGCGAGGTACAGGCCGAAAGTGTGGCCTATGCTGTTTGCCAGTTCTACGGGCTGGACAGATCCGAGTATTCCTTTGTCTATGTGGCTGGCTGGAGTTCTGTCCGGGAACTGGCCGAACTGAAAGCCGCTCTTGAAATTATCCGCAGCGCGGCCCATGAGCTGATCTCCGCGCTGGACGAACATCTGGCAGAACTTCGCCAGCAGCGGGAAGCAGACCTTTCCGCTGCACAGGAGGCCGCATTTGCACTGGATAATGGCAATACGCTGTTCATCCAGACCTGCGATTCCGGCTATGACTATACACTGTATGATGCGGACAAAAAGGCTCTGGACGGAGGCCAGCTGGACGCGCCCGGTCTGACCCTGCCGGATGCCGGGCAGGAAGCGCTTAATCTGTTGGGGCAGACAGCCGCGGTGTCAGAAGTCCTGTTGGGCGATAAGCTAGCGGCATTCCAAGAGGCCGCAGAAAAGGCCAACGAAATTCCCGAACCTGTTAAAATTCCAGACCCCGCCGCAGAGCCCACGGTTACGATTTTGTGGAGTGAAAGCGACAAGCTGCAGGACGGCGAAATCATGCCGCTGTCCGTGGC
>ENA-ORLH01000168-ORLH01000168.1-human-gut-metagenome-genome-assembly--contig:-NODE-168-length-11724-cov-5.14209_pt1 | contig 11724 bp, 10 predicted proteins | sample MGYA00243069_ERZ508828 | MGnify/ENA primary metagenome ERZ508828 (study PRJEB26277, sample SAMN04329793) | human gut metagenome | biome: human-associated habitat | host: Homo sapiens | place: USA... | reverse complement strand
GACGGACCCGGCAGAAATAATGTCTCCCCTTCATGGTCAGGTAAACGTTTCTTCCTTGAATTCCCGGATAATAGTCGCCGTCCGGGAATTCACCATCTCCCAGGAATGGAAATGGAAACCGCTTCCCGCCATTTTGGAAAATCTGTTCAGCAACCCTTATGAATACGTCTCAAGTCCATTGATCAATGTTCCTGTCTTTCAGGATACCCTGCTGCCGGATGCAGAGGGACGTGCGGAGTTTACTTTCCACCCGAACCCGGACGCAGAGGGAAGACCTGACGGAGACCTTTGCTATCAAATAACAGCCTCCATGGATACGGAGGGAAACTCCCTTCCGACTTCAACAACCAAATTCATTGTCAAGTCCTCCCGGCCTTTCCGCATTTTCTTCACGGGAGAACGGCTGTTTGCCGAATCCGGGCGTGTTTTCAAAGGAACTATCCTTGCCGCGGATGCTTACGGGAATAGAGTGCCCGGAGCGCAGGGGCGTTTGAGAATCATTCATCAGAAAATGCGTATGAAGGGGAGCTATCCTGTTCCCACAGACAAGAAAATGATTGAGGATTTCCCCGTTGCAACGGATGAACGGGGACAGGCGGGTTTCTCGTTCATTCCACCCCGCCCAGGCCAATATATCCTGCAGGCCGTACTGAAAGACAAAGAGGGGCGCATGGTTGAGAAAAATACTTATTTGTTATGCTCCGGACCTGGAAAACAGGAGCTTTTGGATTGTGAAGATATCAGGTTGACTCCCGACAAGGCATCCTACCGTCCGGGAGACACGGCACGCCTGCTGATTACAACACGGAAACCGGATACCCGGGTATGCCTTGTGCTAAGAGGAGGATGGAAAACAGAAAGCTATGAGATATTGCATGTGAAAGGACAGCAAAAAGTAGTCAAGGTTCCCATCACAACGCAGGACATGCCCAATCTGGGAATTCAGGCTTTCACTCTGGAAGGGGAATTTTCCGCCGAACATGCGGTTGAGCTATCGGTGCCCTACACCGGAAAAGAACTGGATGTGGCACTTTCCATGGAGTTCCCCGACAAGGCAAACAGCCAAAACGCTACAGCCCTTGTGACCGTACGCGACAAATACGGAATTCCCGTCAAAAACAGCCGGGTGACCCTGAGTGCCTATGACGATTCCCTGCATCTCCATTCCCCTCTTCACAATTGCATGTTCACGCAGTTCATCTGGCGGGAACCGAATATCATTTTAAAAGCATGCAGCAATGATTTTTTACTGCCATCCATGAACGACCATAAACATGCGGACCACAGTCTGTCAGATCCGGATCAACATCCTTACCTGATCAAACACGAATATCATTTTCTCACTCCGGATACACCCGCTATCCCGGGTCCCTACTTCGGGTATTCATGGGGCTCGGGCCATAACCTGGAGCAGTTCGACGCATATGCGGCGTCGTTTTCAAAAACCTTCCAGGCATGGCAGTATGCCGTTTCCAGCAAAACTTTTCTTCAAGCCACGCTGCCATTCCACGGCGCAGTCCGATCTCCCGGCTGTATCAAATGGTGCAGCACCCTTTATACGGATGAAAGGGGAACAGTACGGGTTCCCATCACATTCGATCCTCATTCAAATGCCTGGCGCATTTGTGCATGGGCACGCACGCAGGACTTGAAAACCGGACAGGCTTCCATCAAGGTCCAGCCGGGCAGACACTAAATGCAACGCATCATTTTTATGATAACAAGTTCCGCCAGAATAATACCGCAAACGGTCCATCCATTCCAATAAACACCCGGCATATGGAAACTTCTCGAGATATTTTTATCCCCCGGAAACACGGGAACGGAAAAAACAGCGGCAGAAAGAAGTTTCCCCTCTTGCGGCATTCTTGAAAATAAAACTGCCGCAGCCGCCAACAAGGGGCTGCGGCCATGAAAGGAGAAATACGGACAACCGTTTTCTCCATCCTGTTTTAATATCGGTAGAAGTCCGGCTTGTAGGGGCCTTCCACGGGAACGCCGATGTAGTCCGCCTGTTCCGGGCTGAGGACGGTGAGCTTGCAGCCGATCTTGCCCAGGTGCAGGCGGGCGACTTCCTCGTCCAGCACTTTGGGCAGCACTTCCACGCCCACGGAACGGGTTTCACGGGTGTTCCACAGTTCAAGCTGGGCCAGGACCTGGTTGGCGAAGCTGTTGGACATCACAAAGCTGGGATGGCCCGTGGCGCAGCCCAGGTTCACCAGGCGTCCTTCCGCCAGCAGGTACAGGCTGTTGCCGGACGGGAAGGTGTAGCGGTCCACCTGCGGCTTGATGTTCAGATGCCCGATGCCGGGGTAGGTCTGGAGCTTGTGCACCTGGATTTCATTGTCGAAGTGGCCTATGTTGCACACAATGGCTTGGTCCTTCATTTTCTCCATGTGTTCAATGCGGATGATGTTGCAGTTGCCCGTGGTGGTCACGTAAATGTCCGCCCAGCCCAGCGTGTCCTCCACCGTCAGCACGCGGTAGCCTTCCATGGCGGCCTGAAGGGCGCAGATGGGATCGACTTCCGTCACTACCACCTGGGCGCCCATGCCGCGCAGGGATTGCGCGCAGCCCTTCCCCACGTCTCCGTAGCCGCAGACCACGGCCACCTTGCCCGCAATCATTACGTCCGTGGCGCGCTTGATGCCGTCCACCAGGGATTCGCGGCAGCCGTACAGGTTGTCGAATTTGGATTTGGTTACGGAGTCGTTCACGTTGATGGCGGGAATCAGAAGCCTGCCGGCGGCCTGCATCTGGTACAGACGGTGCACGCCCGTGGTCGTTTCCTCGGAAACGCCCTTGAGCTCCGGCAGCCAGCGGTGGAAGATGCCCGGCGTTTCCGCGGAGATTTTTTTCAGCAGGTCCTTGATGACCTGTTCTTCCTCGGATTCGGACGGGGTGTTCACCCAGTCACAGCCGTTTTCCATTTCATAGCCGCGGTGGATGAGCAGCGTAGCGTCCCCGCCGTCGTCCACAATCAACTGCGGTCCCAGGCCTTCGGGGAAGTTCATGGCCTTCCAGGTACAGTCCCAGTATTCCTTGAGGGTCTCCCCTTTCCAGGCAAAAACGGGCGTGCCGGATTCGGCAATGGCGGCGGCGGCATGGTCCTGGGTGGAGAAGATGTTGCAGCTTGCCCACCGGACGGAAGCGCCCAGGGCCGTGAGCGTTTCAATGAGTACGGCGGTCTGCACGGTCATGTGCAGGGAGCCCATGATGCGCACTCCGTCCAGAGGCCGGGAAGCGGCGTATTTTTCACGCACGGCCATCAGGCCGGGCATTTCATGTTCGGCGATGTCCAGTTCCTTGCGGCCGAAGCCGGCAAGGCTGATGTCGCGCACTTTGTAGTGTTCCGTTTCTGAAAACATGTGGTCAGTTTGGTGATGGATTAATGGAGGAGGTTTCTCAGGGATGCGAGGCGCGCTTCGTCCAGCGTCTCCCAGGGAAGGTCCGGCTTGGTGAAGTGCCCGTAATGGGTCGTCTGACGGTAGATGGGCCGCAGCAGGTCCAGCTGGGTGACCATGTCCGCGGGTTTGAAAGAGAAAATGCCTTCCAGCGCGTCTTCAATAGCGTTTTCCGCCACTTTTCCGGTGCCGAAGGTGTCCACGCGGATGGATACCGGCGTGGGGTAGCCGATGGCGTAGGCCACCTGAAGCTCGCATTTGTCCGCCAGTCCGGCGGCCACGATGTGCTTGGCCACCCAGCGGCACATGTACGCGGCGGACCGGTCCACCTTGGACGGGTCCTTGCCGGAGAAGGCACCGCCGCCGTGACGCCCCATTCCCCCGTACGTGTCAACAATGATCTTGCGCCCCGTCAGCCCGGAATCCCCATGGGGGCCGCCTACCACGAATTTGCCAGTGGGGTTGATGAAGTATTCCGTTTTTTCATCCAGCAGTTCTTCAGGCAGGACGCTTTTGACCAGCTTTTTGCAGTAGTCGGAGATCGTTTCATGGCTTACGTCCTCCGTATGCTGGGTGGAAATGACCACGTTTTCAATATGGGCCGGACGCCCGTCCTTGTCATAAGCCACGGCCACCTGGGACTTGCAGTCCGGGCGCAGCCAGTCCACATGGCCCCGCTTGCGGCGGGTGGCCAGGTCAATAAGAATTCTGTGGGCGAACACGATCGGGGCCGGAAGAAGTGCCGGAGGTTCGTTTGTGGCGAAGCCGAACATGATGCCCTGGTCCCCCGCGCCCTGTTCCGCATGGCCCTTGCCCTCCGCCTCGCGAGCGTCCACGCCCTGTGCAATGTCCGGGGACTGTTCCGTGAGAAGGTTCGTGAAAAAGACAGTGTCCGCATGGAACACGTCGTCATCCTGCCCGTTGCAGTAGCCGATCTCCCGGATGGCCTGGCGGGCGATTTTTTCCGGATTGATGACCGCCTTGGTCGTCAGTTCCCCGGCAATGATGACCATGTTGCTTTTCACCAGGGTTTCGCACGCGACGCGGCTAGTTTTGGCTTGAGCCAGGCAGGCGTCTAAAATAGAGTCGGAAATGTAGTCGGCCACTTTGTCCGGGTGGCCTTCTCCTACGGATTCCGAGGTGAAGATGTGAGGGTTGTTTTTACTCATATCGATAAATCGTGATGCGTTGATATATTATTCTGCCATGAAGTCAATCCTAAAAACGCTAAAACTCCTGACAGACCCCACCCGTCTGCGCATCATCAACGTTCTGGATGAAGAATCCCTGAGCGTTGCGGAACTTCAGGAAATTCTCGGCATGGGGCAGAGCCGCATCTCCACCCAGCTGGCCCAGTTGCGGCAGGAAGGGCTGGTGGAAGACACGCGCTCCGGAAAGAACGTCTTTTACACGCTTTCCCTGGCCGACGACCTGCACAACGTAGCGCTGAAGGCCTGTGAGGAACTGCCGGAGGCGGAGGCGGACAAAAAGGCCCTCCAGGTCATTCTGGACAAACGCAGAAACCGCACGCAGGCCTATTTTGACGAAGTGGTGTGCCGTCTGGGGAAGAATTACGCCCCCGGCCGCTCATGGAAGGCGCTGGCCGGGGCGCTGCTCCGCATCCTGAATTACGACGTTGTCGCCGACCTAGGGGCGGGAGAGGGGTTCGTTTCCCAGCTTATTTCCCCCAGCGCCAAAAGGGTCATTGCAGTGGACAATTCCCCCAGCATGGTGGAACTGGGGCAGGAACTGGCCCGCAAGCACGGCCTGGACTATCTGGAATACCGCCTGGGAGCCATTGACTCCCCCCCCATTGAGCACGGCACGGTGGACCTGGCCCTGCTCAGCCAGGCCCTGCACCATGCGCACAAGCCCGCCAAAGCGCTGGAAGCCGCCTGGAACATCCTTAAACCGGGCGGATGCCTGGTCGTTCTTGACCTGCTCCAGCACGGCCAGGAGGAGGCGCGGGAACTGTATGCGGACCGCTGGCTGGGCTTCACCCCGGCCGCTCTCGAGAGCATGCTGAAAGAAGCGGGATTCGGGAACATCCACACGGTCATCGTGGACAGGGAGCCGGAACCGCCCCATTTCCAGACCCTGATGGCCGCCGCGTGGAAGAGGGAAAACGGAAACCGTCCGTAACCCGCCTTTTTCAGATAAAAAGACTCCGAATCAACGCTTATATTTTGATGAACATAAAAACTACCTTGATTATTTCCGGCTGTCTCCTTGCCGCGGCACTGAGCATCTATGGGATGGTTTCCTCCCGCGAACCTTCGCCGGAGGAATTGTACCGGCAATACATGGAGTTACCTCCATCCCAGCGGCTTGGCCAGAGAGACAAGCTTCTGCAAAAAGCGGCGCAGGGAGGGCATGGGCCGGCCATGCTCCAAATGACGAAGGATATCTTCATGGACAAAGAGAGCCTCTTCTCTAAAGATTACGAGTTCTGGCTGAAAAAAGCGGCCGACACGGGAGGAAACCCGGCAGTTCAAATGGACGTGTATCATCATGTTGATCTTCCGGAGGAGGAACTTTTCAGCTATTTGACTAAAGCCGCCGGGCAGTCTTACGGACCCGCTCTTTGGGAATTGGGCTGTATTTACTCATCATTCAACAATTACAACATTGTACCAGACGAGCAAAGAGCCCTTGCCCTCTTCCGGCAGGCGGCGGAGGCCAATGATTCCAATGCCCTTTATCTCCTCTATCTTCTGGACCGGTTGAACATCTTTCCCTTACCGGAAGCGGAGAAGAAAACGGACTTTTACCAACGCTACCGGAGGGCACTCGGCAGGCATGACAAGCCGCTTCCCTCCTTTACAGACATTCATGAACTGGATCCAATTGAATATGAATTTGTGTTCAGGTTCCTTCTGAAATCCATGATTGCCAATGAAAAAGTAAAATCGGCTTTAAAAAATATTGATGAGGAGGCGTTTCAGAATGTTTCCGAAGATCTTTCCTGAAGCTCCACAGGTTGACTAATGCCGGAGATGCTCAGTTCTCCGGCACGAGTTCGTCAGCAGAGCGTTCTTCCGGAAACGGACGCTTTCCGGACTGCAGGGATTCCCTCAATTCCTGGACGATGGCCGTTGTCCGCTCCACGGACAGGTCTTCCTTGCCTTCAATTTCCTCATCCACCAGGGCTTTCATTTCCTCGAGAAGGAGGTTTGGTTCCAGACGGTAGTTGAGCAATACGCGGAACAACTCTCTGCCGGCCTCCTGCACGGGAACGGCCGGGAAGTCCTTGACGCTTTTCAGGCTCTTTTCCTCAAAGGAGTTCAGAAGCCCTGCATAACGGCGGAAAGCGCGCTGGAATTCCTCCGGGCATGCAGATACGTCCACGGAGGAAAGATAACGCCGGAAGGCTATTTCCGCGGCCAGGTGGACGGATGGGTCTTCCGCGGATTCCGCCAGCCAGGCCTCCTTCTGCTTCAAGCACACGAGCAGGAGCACCTTTCTCATGGCTTCCCTCTGCCTGCCCGCGGGGCCGTTTTTCAATCTGACCAGATCCAGGTCCAGTTCCGAAGCGCCCGGGCTGGCCACATCCTGGGCCGGGCATACCTCCAACGCCGCCGCCATCACAACGAAGGACAGCCATTTCCCCATACATTCCCGGAGGTACGCCATTGCGGTCAGCAATTACACGAAAAACTCCGTAAAAGCAATCCAAATCCAGCCTGTACCGGGCATGCCTCATGCCGTGAGCGGAGATTGACGGGAAAAGCGGGATATGCGAAAGATCACCCTATGCTTTTCGCAGTAGTGATTTTCCTTTCCCTGGTGGTGCTTGGCGTCATTGCAGCGCTGCGCTTCACCAAGGGCGTCATTCCGCTGCGAACTTATGAATCCCGCGAATTGCCGGGATTTCCCGGTCCCGCGGGGCTGATCCGCCGTTTGGACGGCGCGGAAAAACGGCGGAGGAAACTGGCGGAAGCCCGCACACCCGGCGTGGATGAAAACGGACTGATCAGCCTGCCGCCCGCCTGGGAAGGCAAGGTGACCGCAGGACGGATGGCCTGTGTGGCCCATACCTGGGCGCTAAGCATTCTGGTCAAGGAAAACGCGGAAGCGGCAAAAGCCCGCAAAACGGCCATCGCACGCGCCACGATGATTCCCTTTTTCACCGGTCTAGTTCTGCTGGGCATGATAGCGGCGGGCCTTCTGAAATTCCAGATTGCCCTGGCCATAGGCCTGGCATGCTGGGCTTTCTTTACCTTCTCCGCCATTCCTACCCAGTTCCGGGAATGGAAAGCCGCGGAAATGGCCAAATCCGGGCTTAAGGAAGCCGGACTCTGGCCCCAGCTTCCCTCGGACGCCATGGCCATTGAACAGTGCCTGAAAGCACTGACCTGGTGCCATGTAGCCGGTTTCCGGCGCATCCTGCCCAGGTAGGCGGCAGGGGACGGCGGCATGCTGCATTTCGCCGGATAATCCGGCTTTTGGGAGAAAAAAATCTTGAATCGGCAGGGCGTGTAACCCACTCTTTCACCGTCGTCAAATTTTACTTCTTCTCCCTCTTTCCGCATGAATGAATCAGTCAACCCCATCGTTAAATATTTTTCCGAGTTCAAGATACTAAAAACCGTCTCCAAAGATTTCTGGCTCACGAACGTCGTCCAGTTTTTTGACGGCATGGCCTACTTCTCCATGATCACGGTGTTCGTTCTTTATCTGACGGATTATTGCAGTTTCAACGATGCCGACGCGGCCCTGTGGGTGGGGTTGTATACCCTGTTTATCTCCGCCTTCGTGTTTGCAGTGGGTTCCATCTGCGACATCATCGGCATCCGGCGCGCCTACCTGATCGGCTTCATCATCCTCATCACCGGACGCCTCATCATGGGGCTGGGCCCGGATATCTGCCCCACGGTGGATAGCGGACGCCTGGCCGTCATGACGGGCATCCTGATCATGTCGTTCGGCACGGCGTTCATGTCTCCCGTCATTCAGACTTCCATCCGGCGCTTTTCCCCGCTGAAGGCGCGCTCCACGGGTTTCAACATCTATTACCTGCTGATGAATATTTCCGCCGTCGTCGCGAACGTGTTCCTGATCGAATTTTTCCGGGAACACTTCGGGGCCGTGGACAGCGGTTTCTGGATCATCAATTTCGGTACGCTGATGGTGCTGCTGGGCTGCATCACCACCCGGTTCATTGATGAAAACAATTTCGCTGAGCCGAGCGAAAAGGAAGCGAACCTCAAAGCTCCGCAACGCCGCCCCCTCCAGCTTTTCAGGGAGGTCTGGAAGGAATCCGCCTTCCGCAAGCTGATCCTGTTCCTTGTCCTCACCATGGGCGTGCGCATCGTCTTCACGCTGCAATTCCTCGTCATGCCCAAGTATTATGTGCGCACGCTTTACGATGATTTCGCCATCGGCACCATCAATGCCATCAACCCGGCCATCATCGTTTCCGGGCTCATCCTTCTCATTCCCCTGCTGGGGCGCTTCTCCACCGTCAGCCTGATGATCGTGGGCATGTCCATCTCCGCATTTTCCCTTGTTTTCATGGCCATTCCCATCGAATGGTACTATGTGGTCCCCGGAATTGAAACACGCTCCCAGGCGTATCTGGTGGCCATCGTGGCCCAGATTCTGGTCTTTGCATTCGGCGAATTGCTGTTCTCCCCCCGTTTTTCCGAATATGTGGCACGCGTAGCTCCCAAGGACAAGGTGGCCTCCTACATGTCCCTGGCCGCCCTGCCCATGTTCATCGCCAAGCCCATCAACGGGATCATCGGCGGCCTGCTCGTAGCCTACCTCTGCTACGACGGCATCTGCGCCAAGATGGACACCGGGCACATCGGTTTCTGGTCCTCTCCGGAATTCATGTGGACCATTTACCTCGCACTGGCCGTCATCAGTCCCATTGCCATCATCATGACCCGCAAGACCATTACTTCCGACCATCCGGAAGAGGATGCGGACTCACCGCCCATTGAAGCCATTGAAACGGAAACAGACCCGGCCGTGACGGCGGAAGAACTTACGGAAGCCAACTCCTGACAAAACGAGACGATGAACCAACACACGCGCGACATCATTCTGGACTCCCTCGTCCTGGTAGCCTTCAGTTCCATCCTCGGCGGCCTCAGCCTGCTGATCTCCAAATCTTTCTCAGGGGAGGACAATCCGGCTCTGGACCTCATCACCGTCATGAAAAAGGCGGAGTCCAAGGAAGTGAATGCGTCCACGGAAAAGGAGGAACGGGAAGCCCGGGAAAAGGGCATGCAGGAATTTGAACAGAATCTGGAAAAAGGGGAAGAACTGGCTAAAAAACAAGGGAAAGCCTTTGTCAACATGACGGACCAGCACGGCAGAACCCCCGTCATGTGGGTGTGCTACGCCAATTACAATAATATTGAAACCACGCTCAAGCTGGAAGCCAAGCGGGCTCCCTATCTGGGAAGACTGTTGCAGGATCCCCGCCTGCAGATCGACCAGAAGGACAAGGACGGCTGGACCGCCCTGCACTGGGCCTCCTGGAGCGGGCTGGACCGCCTGTCCGAGATGTTGATTGGGAAAGAGGCGGACATCAATAACAAGGAGGATAACGGTTTCACGCCCCTGATGCTGGCGGCCATGCGCGGCAATATCCAGGTAGTCGCCCTCCTGCTGGACAAAGGAGCGGACATGAACGCCGTCAACAAATTCGGAAAAACCGCCCTTCAACTCGCGGAAGAGGGGGCCGCAGCCTACCAGGCCAGCTTTGACCTGACCAAAACGAAAGTCGACAAGACTCCGCTTGATATCTTTACGGAGGCCTATGAAAAGGTCGTCTCCGCCACATACCCCGAACACGTTCCCGAATTCATGGAAGCCATGAAAACCGCCGTCGGCCGCCAGGCTTTTACGGAAACCGACTACGCACTCCAAGTCATCACGCGCAGCCTGATTTCCAGGGAACTGCTCTCGGAGAAAACTGCCGACAAGTTCAAGAAGGAAATCATGGAAGCGGTCTCCGAGCACTCCCAGAAAATCGACGTGCGCGGCGTGGCTTTTGAGTACACCGTGGACCTGCTCCGCAAGGCGGCGGCGAAATAACCGATCTAGAAAATAAATTTCCTGCCCCACACCCGGCCGGCTTCACGGGGAAGCTTTTCCCCGGCTTTCAAAAAACTCCCGGCCCACTCCCCTATATCATCCTCCACTCCCCGGTCGATGACAGCGATGCCTTCCCGAAAGTACAATTCCCACGCCATTTCAGGCCCAGGCAATGAAGTCAGGATGGGACAGAATGTATGGAAATGAGGCGGATGGGGAAGGAAAGTTGCTGCCAGAGTTTGTTTTAGTGAAAAAGTTCGCTTCCTGTTTTCCCCTAAAGAGACGGCATAACCGCTATTAACAGGGCTGGGAAAAATGAAAAGTCCGCTGCCGGAGAATTCCGGTCAAATGATGAGCTCCGTCTTAAAAACAGATATTTACGGCTCTTTTGAATGCTCCATGAGGGATACAATCATCGCATATACTTATTCTGCCTGTGGAATGTTTAGCAATCCGTTCATATTGCCCGTTTCATCCGTCTCATAGGCATTGACCTCTCCTTTGCCGAATAATTTATCCAGACAGGCACTAACACGGGTTCTGCGTGAAATATAGACGCTTCCCAGTAATTCATGGTGCATCTGCAAGGAGATATACGGCTCATCTTTCCAGAGAAACTGTCGTAATTCGTTTTCCTCCGCCAGAAAAACACGTTTGGAAGTGATAAAATAATCAGTCCGGGAAAGCCTTTTTTTCCACCGGGCCGGAGAGAAGACCAACAAGCACCCCACCGGGAAAAAGACAAGAAGCATCAGGAGGAGCGCCCAGAAAATAAAAGAGAATCCAGACTGGGAAACGACCCTGAAAAGCATGGATGCCACCCATGCAGATGCGAGAATAAACGGCACGCCTATCATCAATTCCATACGGGTCTGCCTATTAAAAGCATAGGGAATGGGCGCCGTCATCATCAGAAGTTCCTCTCCGGCCCCCATCTCTTTCATTACCCTTCCGTAATGGACGTCAAACAGGATGGAATGACTTTCGTGTTCTTCGTTCCGTACATTCAGCGGCGCAGTGCACGAAGAAGCGCTTGAATCATCCTTCTCCTCAGTCACTTTCTCCTTACCCAGACCCGGTTCAAACCATTCCATCATGAAATGGCTGATGGAATACGGCTGAATGGGAAAGATAAAAACCAGAATAAAGAAGACGATGCATGATAAGTAGGAAGGCAAGAAAAGAGACGCATCCAGGCTCACACCTCACCACCGTTGCCAGGCAAGCTGACACAGGAGATTGACTCGCCACAGCGTGCCAATAATAACAT
>ENA-ORLH01000164-ORLH01000164.1-human-gut-metagenome-genome-assembly--contig:-NODE-164-length-11829-cov-8.41948_pt1 | contig 11829 bp, 15 predicted proteins | sample MGYA00243069_ERZ508828 | MGnify/ENA primary metagenome ERZ508828 (study PRJEB26277, sample SAMN04329793) | human gut metagenome | biome: human-associated habitat | host: Homo sapiens | place: USA... | reverse complement strand
CGGCATCTGCGTTGCCAAAATGCTCGATAATACACAAAGTATTATCTGCGCTTTTGGCTTGGCATCTGCCGCACCTCGCTCGCCGTATCGGCACTTAGAATTATGCGGTATTGCCTTATGATTAAGGGGGCTACCCATGAAATACGGATTTTTGCACACAGCAGCCGTCAGCCCTGCGCTGCATGTTGCTGACTGTGCCTACAATACGCAGCAGATCATTGCCGTCATGCGCGCACAGGCTGTTGCCGGAACCAAACTGCTCTGCCTGCCGGAGTTTACCCTGACCGGCTATACCTGCAGCGATCTGTTTTTGCAGGAAACACTGTGCCGCGGCGCCGAGGATGGGCTGATTCAGATTCTCGATGCCAGCAAAGAGCTGGACGTGGTGGCGTTGGTTGGTCTGCCGGTGCGCCATAACGGCAAGCTGTACAACTGTGCAGCGGTTGTTTGCAAGGGGCAGCTGTTGGGCCTTGTACCCAAAACCTACCTGCCCAATTACGGCGAGTTTTACGAGCGCCGCCATTTTGTGCCGGGCCCAAAAGATGCGTTTGAAATCACCTTTGCCGGGCAGCGCACTCTGTTTGGCACCAACCTGCTGTTTGCCTGCCGCGAGATGCCGGAGTTTGTGCTTGGGGTGGAAATCTGTGAGGACCTTTGGGCCCCTGTGCCCCCCAGCTGTAGCCATGCGCTGGCCGGGGCAACGGTGGTTGCAAACCTTTCTGCCAGCGATGAAACGGTAGGCAAAGCTGCCTACCGCCGGGAGCTGGTGGCTGGGCAGAGCGCCCGCCTGCTGTGCGGTTATGTGTATGCTGACGCCGGGCACGGCGAAAGCACCACCGATATGACCTTTGCCGCCCACAATCTGATTGCGGAAAACGGTACACTGCTGTGCGAGGCCGAGCCTTTCGCCAACGGTACAGCCGCAACCGAGCTGGACCTTGGCCGCATGGTGCAGGAGCGTATCAGCAACACGACCTTTGTGCCGGATGCCGCCGGATACACGACCATCAGCTTTGATTTGGAAGTGGCAGAAGCACCGCTGACGCGGTTTGTTTCCCCCACGCCATTTGTGCCGCAGAATGATGCTGCTCGCGCCGAGCGCTGCGAGCTGATTTTGCGCATCCAGGCTGAGGGCCTTGCCAAGCGTATGGAGCACACCCACGCCAAGTGCGCTGTTGTGGGTATTTCCGGCGGGTTGGATTCCTGCCTGGCTTTGCTGGTTGCCGTGCGCGCCTGCAAGGTGCTGGGCCGTGACCCCAAGGACATTATTGCCATTACCATGCCCTGCTTTGGAACTACCAAGCGCACCCGCTCCAACGCGGAGATTCTGTGCGAAGCACTGGGCGTCAGCTTTACCGAAATCAACATTACCAACACGGTGGAAAGCCACTTTGCCGATATCGGCCAAGACCCGCACACCTATGATGTGACCTTTGAAAACTGCCAGGCCCGTGTGCGCACGCTGGAATTGATGGATTACGCCAACAAGAACGGCGGCTTTGTGATCGGCACCGGAGATTTGAGCGAGCTGGCCCTCGGCTGGGCCACCTACAACGGCGACCACATGAGCATGTACGGTGTGAACGCCGGGGTGCCCAAAACGCTGGTGCGCCACATTGTGCAGTATGTGGCCGATACCTGCGGCCAGCCGGTGCTGCGTGATGTGCTGGTGGATATTCTGGATACCCCAGTCAGCCCGGAGCTGCTGCCCTCCGCCGCGGATGGCACCATTGCCCAGCAGACCGAAAAGCTGGTTGGGCCGTATGAGCTGCATGATTTTTACCTGTATTATGTGCTGCGCTTTGGGTTTGGACCCGCCAAGATTTATCACCTGGCGTTGGCCGCATTTGCCGGGCGGTATGAGCCGGAAGTGCTGCTGGCCTGGCTGCGCAACTTCTACCGCCGGTTCTTTGCCCAGCAGTTCAAGCGCAGCTGCCTGCCGGATGGACCGAAGGTCGGTTCCGTCACCCTCAGCCCCCGCGCCGACTGGCGTATGCCGAGCGATGCCTGCAACGCTTTGTGGCTGAAAGAATTGGATGAGATCGAGGCAAAATAAACTTGCTGTTCTATCTCTGATTTCCATTATTTTCAATTCTTATCGCTTCACGGAGTTATAAAATAGCAAAAGCTCCCTGCCTGGTTACCGTACAGCCGGTAAAAAACAGGCAGGGAGCATTTTGTTTGTTATTTTATGCCGCTTGGAATGACCACCGAGCGGCGGTCATCCGGGGCATCAGGTGCCGTAATGGGAAAGGAACTGTTTGGTGCGTTCCTCGTGCGGGTGTTCGATCACCTGGTGGGCAGGGCCTTCCTCGACCACCACGCCGCCATCCATAAACAGGATGCGGTCTGCCACATCGCGCGCAAAAGACATTTCGTGCGTGACAATGATCATGGTGGTTTTCTGGTCGGCCAGATCGCGCAGAACGCGCAGAACTTCGCCGGTCAGCTCCGGGGCAAGGGCGCTGGTTGGTTCATCAAAGCAAAGGATATCCGGTTCCAGCGCCAGGGCGCGGGCAATAGCCACACGCTGCTGCTGGCCGCCGGAAAGCTGGTGCGGGTAATGGTTTTCCCGCTCCGAAAGGCCCATCTGTGCCAGAAGGGTGCGGGCTTTTTCTTCCAGTTCCGCATGAATCGCTTTGCGGTTGGCTTTATACTCCGGTTTTTCTTTTGCCAGCAGCTCCCCGGCCAGGGTAATGTTCTGCAAAGCCGTATACTGCGGGAAAAGGTTGAAGTTCTGGAACACAAGGCCGAAATGCAGGCGCTTTTTGCGCACTTCACTTTCACGGTGGGTGGCCGGGTCAGCGGCATCCCACAGGGTTTTGCCGTCCACACGGATCACACCGGTATCCGGCGTTTCCAAAAAGTTCAGGCAGCGCAGCAACGTTGTTTTGCCGGAGCCGGAAGAGCCGATGATGGCCAGTGCTTCGCCTTTTTCCAGGTTGAGAGAGATGTTTTGCAGCACATGGGTACTGCCAAAGTTTTTGCTGATGCCGGTAACTTCCAAAAGTGCCATATGTACGTCCCCCTTACCGGAAATAGCTGAGCTTTTTTTCCAGCCAGTTGAACAGCAGGGTCATTGCCCCGACAAACACCAGGAAGAAAAGCGCGGTGGAGAACAGCGGCCAGATCAAGCCCTTGGCGCTGTATTCCTTTGCCATCATGATGATTTCCTTGTTGGCGATCACATTGGCAAGGGAGGTATCTTTGATCAAGGTCATGACCTCATTGCCCATGGGGGCCAGGATGCGCTTGATGACCTGCAGCAGCGTAACGCGGAAAAAAATCTGGCTCTTGGTCATGCCAAGCACCTGCCCGGCTTCCGTCTGGCCAACGGGAACAGACTCAATGCCGCCGCGGTAAATCTCGGAAAAATAGCAGGCGTAATTGATGACAAACGCCACCACCGCCGCCAGCAGGCGGCCATTGGTGCTGGAACCCCAGGGACTGGCAAAGCCCATCAGACCGGGGCCAAGGTAGATAACGATGATTTGCAGCATCAACGGCGTGCCGCGGATAATCCACACAAAGGTTTTGACCACGCCCCGCAGCGGTGTGAACCGGCTCATGGAGCCAAGTGACACCAAAAGGCCAAGTGGCAGGGCAAACAACAGCGTCAGCCCAAAAAGCTGACAGTTCATTAGGAAGGCGCTGGTCAGGCGGCTCCAAATCACACCCGCTTCCCCCATGATCAGTCTGCCAGGGTCAGGCCGTATTTGTCGGCCAGGGTCTGCATGGTACCGTCCGCTTTCAGTTCATCGAAAGCGGTATCCACAGCGGCGGCGACATCGCTGCCCTTGCGGAAAGCAGCACCGTATTCTTCCACATTCAGCTCGTCCTTGATGACAAGGTTTGCATAGTCGGTGCCTTCGCCGATCATAGCGCTAGCCAGGGTCAGGTCCAGAACAGCGGCGTCAGCGGTGCCGGCAGCAACTTCCATCAGGCAGTCGGTCTGCACGCTCTTGGCAACAAAGTCTGCCTGCTGCAGGCCCTCGTCCTCTTCAATGGTAGTTTCGCCAGCAGATCCGGACTCAGCCACAACGGTCTTACCGGCAAGGTCTGCGGTGGAGGTGTAATCGGCATCAGCCTTCATCACAACCACCTGTGCATTCTTGACGTAAGGCTTGGTGCAGGCCATATTGGCCTCGCGGTCATCGGTCAGGGTCAGGCCGTTCCAGATGCAGTCAATGCTCTTGGCAGCCAGCTCGGTCTCTTTGGTATCCCAGTTGATCTCGACAAAATCCGGCTCCACGCCCAGCTTTTCACACACAGCTGTTGCCAGTTCGGTATCAAAACCGGTAAATGTACCGCTTTCATCGGTGTAGTTCATCGGCTCATACACGGTGTAGCCGATGGTCATTTTGCCCTTGTTCTGCAGGTAGGCCAAGTCGCTGTCTGCAGCGGCGCTGTCAGCGGTGGATGCTGCCGTGCTTTCGGCAGAGCTTTCCGTGATGCTTGCAGCTGCACTGCTGCTGGAGCCGCAGGCCGCAAGGCTGCGGGCAAGCATGCCCGCCACAGCAAAAGAAATCAGCTTTTTCATAACATTTCCTCCCTAATCTATACCAGTGCTGAGCAAGTTCTCCGCACCATTCCTGCAGTGCTGCACATTTGCACTGCACGCCAACCTTGCGCTTTAGTACACCGAAGAGGTTGACTATTAGTTTATAATACCCTCTTTTGCTATTTTTTGCAATACTTATTCATGATTCCTGCATAAAAAGCAAAACCGGCAGGGTTTGACTGCGGTTATGCAGCGCTTCCCTGCCGGTCATGGTTTATCTTACCTCCACAACGGTGATATCCTGCGCGCTCAGGCCCTTGCACTTGCCTAAAACGGCATCCCGGATGCGGGTCACTTCATCCGCGGTCAGGGCGTCGTTTTCTGTCATAACGGTGATATCCGCGCGTCCCTCCCCAATGCTGACAACACAGTCCGCAAAGCCTTTGGATTTAATCAGGCTTTCAATGCTAGATTCCACCGTGATGCTGCTGATCTGGTTTTGCAGCTTTTGGGTAATGCTATCTTTTTCGCTTTCGCTCAAATCCGCACTTTTCAGTGTCTTTTTGATAGCGTCCAGTGCCTCGTCCCGCGCTTTGGAGCGGTTCAGGCGTGCCTGTTCAAAAAATTCCGTACCGGAATCCTTGCTGACGCTGACAAGCTGGGCTTCGCCGTAATTTTTGCCTGCCTGCCCGCCCGATTCCATTTCTTCCGCTGCATCCGCCTGGGCGGCGGTCTGAGGTTCACTTTCCAGCGGATCAAACACTGCCTGGGCGGTCATGGGTTCCACCGCCGCGTTTGTTTCCGGCTGCCGGGCGGCAGTCTGTACCGTGTCCTCGTCAGCTTCCGCCGAAGTCTGCACAACGGCTTCCGGCGTTCCCGCCTGCGGGGTGCGCCCGGCGAACGACCAGTTCAAAAACACCGCACCGCCCAACGCCAGGGTAAGCGCCGCCAATGTAGCATACCGTTTGGTTGCTCTGCCTTCCATATCGTTAGCCCTCCCTATGATTGCATTTTGTTTACGGTAATATGGCTGGCCCCCACGCCGGTCAGGGCGCTGACCAGTTCTGTGATGCGACGCTGGGTCCCGGCATTACCCCCGCCCTGGCAAAGCACGGCCACGCCGCGCACCTGCGGTGCCTGAACCGACTGCACCACCGGCTGTGCACCGGCCAGCAGATGGGTGCGCTGGCTGGCGGCGCTGCTGCGGGTGTCCTCGCTGGTTTTCTCTGTCCGGGTATCCGCTGCATAGGTGGTTTCCTCCCCGCAGTCCAGCGTTACCATAACAACGGTTTCGCCTGCGCCGTCCATGGCACGGATCAGGGCGGCAAGGCGGGTTTCCAGCTGCTGTTCATACTCCGCTGCCGTCTGGCTCTGCTGGCTGCTCTGCGCGGCATTTTGTGTGCTTTGCCCGGCTGGCAGCCATTCCGACATACAGAGCAGCAGCATGCCCGCCAGGCCGGATACCAGCAAGAGATTGATACGCTTTTTATCATCCTTCCACGCCGCCTGCAGCCAGGCGATGCTCTGTTTCGCGGTCATTGGGTGTTCTCCAGCGTATAGGGCAGGTCCCCCGCAAAATTTTGCAGCAGGGTTTCCGCCTGTTCCCGGTCCGCCGGGTAAACCAGCCGCACATGCACGCCGCCCGCCTGCGGCTGCACAACGGATTCGATGCCGCTTTGCCGCAAAAGCTTTTGCAGTGCTGCGGCGGATTCCTGCATGGCAAGCTCTGCGCCGTAAGCGGTATAGTCCTCGCCGGGGGCGCTCTGGCTGGCAAAGTTTTGGAGCTGCGCGTCAAAGTTTTGCCAGTTCAGGCCGGATACCGCATGGAGGACCGATGTTATAATATACAGCGTAAGCACCGCATTTATGACTGGCTTGAACCCATTTTGCGGCCAGAATGTCCGCACCAGCCCAGCCAAGGCGGACAAGATGCAGCAAACCAGTGCCGCGTGGCACAGCGTATCCATAAATCAGCCCCCATTCCCGCCAAGCAGCAGCAACAGCGTGGATAGAATTACCAGAAAGAAATATAGTACCAAGATAGCCCCGCACAGCCGCGTCCCCTGGCCAAATAGGGTGCAGATCTGCTTGCTGCGCTTTTGCCCCAGTCCCGCCGCCAGAATGCCCATGCCGGAAAACACCAGCCAGTACAGCCCGCACTGCGCCAGCACCGGGGCAAACGCTGCCCCCAGGGCCGCCACCGCCGCCAACGCCAATGAGCCTTTGAGCAGTCCGATTGCAGCGGAAGCACTGCCCAGAGCCGCCGCAGCGGCATCCCCCACGACGGGCACGGCAGCACTCAACACGCTTTTGCCGATTTTTAAGGCTGCGCGGTCAGTCCCGGCGGCCAACACATTTTGCAGCCCCAACACAAAGGTAAACAGCATACCGCACAGTTTGAGCGCAAAGGTAAAACAGCGGGCAAACAGGTTTGCGGCATCGGCAATTCCACTATCCCCCCAAAGGGCCGCAGAAACGGAAAAGCAGAAATAGATTTGCAGCAGCGGCAGCAGTAAGTTTTGCAGCACTTCCGCCAGAAAGGCCGCCATGGCATAAAACATCGTGCTGTACACGGCAGCTCCGGCGGTTTGGCCCGCCAGCAGTGCTACCCCGGCAAACACCGGCACAAAACCGGATACATACAACTGGCTGGTGTTGGCTGCCTGGGCAACCTGCTGCACGAGAGATGTCATTTGATTCAGCGCAATGGTGCCAAAGCCGAGCACAGCCACAAGGTCCACACAGTCCCGCCAGGCACCACCGTCCGCCAGCAGCCCCACACAGCTGGAAAGCAGCAAAAACAGCACCGCGCGCCGGGCCAGTTGCAGCGGCTGCCCCCAGGCGTTTTTCAGCCAACCAGCCAGCGTTTGCAGCAGATCCTGCAAGGTAATGTGAACGAGCTTGTCCGGCGTCAGTTCGCTTTGCTGCAAAATCTGCTGCACCCCAGCGGGCAGTTCTGCCGCGGCGGCGGGCAGCGGGAAGGCGATCACGATAAAAAGGACAAAAACGAGGCCAGCAAGCTTTGCAGCAGAGGCAATGCCTGCAGCATAGCCAAAATGCGGCCCACGAATTCCATACAGAACGCGGCGGCAGCAAGGCCGGCTTCGCGGCAAAGGTCCGCCGCCAGCTGGGCCACAAAAGCGATGGCCAGCACCTGCAGCAGAATGCTGAACGAATCGCCGCCAGCCTGCCCGGCCAGCTGCTGCAGCCGGGCCAGCAGTGGGCGCAATTGCTGCACCGCGAACCACAGCAGCCCCGCCGCGCCGCACAAAGAAAGCAGGAACGCAAAGCCGGGCTGGTCCTTTTTTAAGCAGAGCACCAGCACGCAGACGACAATGGCAAGGGCGGCCGCTTTTAAGATAAGCATCGTTATCCATGACCAATCACAAATCAAACAGCGCTTTGATCAGCACAAACAAATCGCTGATTTGGCGCACCAGCATGCTAAGTACCACGATCAAGCCCGCAAGGGTGGTCATCATAGCCTGATCCTCCCGCCCAGAGCGGGTGAGCAGCTGGTTGAGCACCGCAACAATAATGCCGGTGGCCGCAATTTTGAATACAAGATCAATGTTCATGATGGTTCCCCTATAAAAAGCCGGCCGCGCTTTCGCCTTTTCAGTTATCCCCTGCTTCACCCCGCGGGCCAGAGCAGAATGGCCGCCAGCAGCCCGCCGCAAAGTCCCAGTTTAGGGGCAAGTACAGCGGCCTGCTGGGCGGCGGCATACTGGCCTTGGGCGGTGCGGTGGCACAGGGCGGCCAGCGTGCGCATGGTCTGCGGGGCCTGCTGCCTGCTGCACAGGGCAATGGTGTGCAGCCCAGCATGCAGCTCCGCTCCGCAGGTTTTAGCAAGCGGCGGGGGTAGGCGTAATTCCGCAAAGGATGCAGCATTCGGCGGGCAGTAGGCGGCAAACGCCGGGTGTTCCGCCGCGGCGGCCAGCAGCTCCGCACTGGGCAGGGCGCAAAAGGCAAGCTGGTCCGCCAGATAAGTAAGCAAACGCTCAAAGCCGCACACCGCCCGCCACTGTGCCCACAGCCGCTGGCAGTACGCCTGGCCGGCAGCAAAGCCTGTACACACCAGCAGCACAGCCCCCAGCAAACGGCAGTACAGCATCATGCCAGGGTGCGGACCTTCACTGCATGGCCGGGGTTCACGCGGCCATCCAGCAGTACCAGGGTTTCAAAGGCCCCCATCGCCAGCAAGCGGGCAGTGGGCGGTTTGCGGTTCAGCGCTTCCAGGGTATCGCAATGGACACTTGCCACAAACACCACGCCGCAGGCCAGGCCCGCTTCCACGGCCTGGAGGTCCGCCTGGGTGCCCAGCTCATCACACACGATGACCTGAGGGTTCATGCAGCGCAGCGCCATCTGGATGGCCTGCGCTTTGGTGCAGCGGGTGTAGGCATCGCAGTGTACGGTGTGCCCCGCCGTCAGCAGCTCGCCGCGCTCGTCCGCCACGCAGAAAATGCGGCGGGCGGTATCCAGATAGCGGATGATGCTGCGCAGGAAAGTTGTTTTGCCGCTGCCCGGCGTACCTACGACCAGAATCCCGCCATTCAAGGCATCCAACGTGCGGCGAAGCTGGGGCGGCAGGACACAGGGCACCTGGCGCGCAACGCGGAGATTGAGAGATGTAATTTCGGCTTAGCCCGCCGGGCGACACACTCCCGCCACCCCCACGCGGCTGCCGCCGGGCAGGGTGATATAGCCCTGTTTCAGCTCGTCTTCATAGGCATAGGCGGAGTCCCGGCAGAGTGCGGCAAAGCAGCTGCGCAGCATGCGCGGGCCGATGGCAAGGGCGGTTTGTGCCACGGGTAGCAGCTGTTGGGCAGGCTGCCAGGCCCCGTCCACCGTAAACTGCACCGCCTGCCCGGCGCGCAGGCGGATTTCCTGCACGCGGGCGGCGCGTTCCGGCGGCATGGCTTTGAGCTCGGTGCGCAGCGGTTCCGGCAAGAACTGGATCACGGAATAATACTCGTCCATTTGGGGTATCACCTCCACACCCCCACTGTATTCCGGGCAGCGGAGCAGTAGAACCAGCCGCGGCAAATTGTATGCAGCGGGCAGATTTCCACTGTGGCACAGTAGATTTTCCCGGTGGTTCCTGCTATACTGGAAGCAACGTAAACGCTGCGTTGAATGCTGCTCAAAGAAGGGTATCTTTATGGATAAGTTCAGAACGGTTGCGCCCATCATCCTGATGCTTCTTACCGCACTGGTTGTGTTCTATGCGAATGTCAGCCTTTCCGGCAGCGGGTTTGGCGGTGCTATTTTGTTTGCCATGATCGTGGGCTTTGCCTGCGTGATCTATGTACTGGATAACCACGAGCGATAACGCAAAGCAAAGGAGCTGCATGGGTATGGCCCGCCGGGAATTGATTTATGATATTGAGCGTTACTGCCCGTTCAATGAGCAGGAAGAAAAGGACAAAGCCCTGATTTTGAATTGGATCAAAACAAATGATAACGCATTCAGCCGCGAAAACGCCGTGGCACACATGACGGCATCCGCCTGGGTGGTAAACAAGGACCGCAGCAAGGTGTTGATGGTATACCACAATATTTACCACTCCTGGTCCTGGCTGGGCGGGCACGCGGATGGCGAAACCGACCTGTTGGCTGTTGCCATTCGCGAGGTAAAAGAGGAAGCAGGAATCCGGCACGTACAGCCGGTTTCCAAAGAGATTTTCTCGCTGGAGTCACTTACCGTGGATGGGCATGTGAAGCGTGGATGCTATGTTTCCAGCCATCTGCATCTGAATGTAACTTATCTGCTGGAAGCCGACTCTGAGGAAGCGGTTGCCATTAAGGCGGACGAAAACAGCGGTGTGGCCTGGTTTACGCCGGAAGAAGCACTGGTAAAATCCACCGAGCCGTGGTTCGTGGAGCATGTGTACGCAAAGCTGCTGGAAAAGATGAAAACGATTTAGGGCAATACCGCATAATTCTAAGTGCCGATACGGCGAGCGAGGTGCGGCAGCTGCTAAGCCAAAAGCGCAGATAATACTTTGTGTATTATCGAGTATTTTGGCAACGCAGATGCCGTGCCGCAGCCGCCGGAGCGGTGCTTAAGCCGTCAGGCGGGAATTGTGCGGTGTTGCCTTAGAGGTTTCACAAGATTCCACTATTAAAAGATGCAAAAAGGAGCAGCCAGATTAACCGGCTGCTCCTTTTATTTTTGTCTGTTTTTACGGTACCGCAAGATTTCAGTTTTCACAAATCATGCCGTAGCCATAGCGGTCATCCCCAAAATCGCGTTTATTGACCAGCTTTACGCCAAAGTGGCCGTATTTATCGCATTTCAGTTTTTCGTCTGTTTCGATCACCAGCGGTAAGTCATAGCTTTTGGCTGTTTGCAGTGCAAAATCCATCAGCTGGCGCATATAGTCCTGATGCTGGTATGATTCCGGGATAGCCAAAAGCTGAACGATCACATCCTTCCGCTTTTGTTTGCGCAGGATGGCTTCCAGGTTATCGCCGCCTTTGGCGATATACTTTACAAACCAGCGATAGCGTTTTCAGCCAAGGGAACTGATAACTTCCCGGATGAATGTTTTGATAAACTGAAACTGATATTTGGTATCCGGCGCAGTGATTGCGATGTATGCCCTCGTGATTTTCGGACGTTGTATTAGGCATGCCCGCCTGGATACAGGAGTGGGCAAAGCCGACAATATAATTTGTCCGCATAACGGGCATACAATGTTTCCAGCCCGCCGCCGTGGTCGATTTGGATGCAATGGCCGTAGCTGCCGCCCCAGCTGTCAAAACCGTTAATGCCACACTGATACCTGCGGCAACAGCCGTGACAAGGCTGTGCAGCCTGGCAAGAAAATGACGGATGGCTGAGTGTGACACCGTGATTGTCTTGCGGGTGTTGCTGGCAGCTTTCTGCATGGCAAATTGTATTTGTTGGATTTGATAACCCCGCTTCCTTATTTTATGTATAGGTATAAAATGGGAAACTTGAAAACAAACTGAAAACTGTCGGAAAAAGCAAAAAATCCCCGCAGCCAACGAGAAATCAGCTACGAGGAAATTGAAAACCTTCTGAAAGCAGCAGAAATTATTTTGTTTTTTCTCAAAAAATCGTTCCCTCCCCTGCCGAATTCCAAAAAGCGGCAGAAATAGTGGGCATCAGGGTGGGAAAACCGCCCGAAAATGGTTGGACAACACTGTAAAACCGTGTCTAAAAATTGGTTGGCGAAATTGCCGATTTTCGACGCTACAACAAAGAAAAAAAGACTGCGACATCTTTTTCATCACAGTCTTATGGAGGTGACGGGCAGATTTGAACTGCCGAATGAGGGTTTTGCAGACCCTTGCCT
>ENA-ORLH01000155-ORLH01000155.1-human-gut-metagenome-genome-assembly--contig:-NODE-155-length-12169-cov-7.24245_pt1 | contig 12169 bp, 9 predicted proteins | sample MGYA00243069_ERZ508828 | MGnify/ENA primary metagenome ERZ508828 (study PRJEB26277, sample SAMN04329793) | human gut metagenome | biome: human-associated habitat | host: Homo sapiens | place: USA... | reverse complement strand
GTTGGGCGTATAGTCGGTTTCCCACTTGCGGAGCAAATGAAAGTAGTCGGCCCGGACACGAAAGGCATGATCTCGGTCCTCTTTGAACTTCTGTGCCTCGGTTTTCTGCCGGACATAGCGCCTCCGGGGAGGGGCCTGACTGTCATAAGCCAGGCCAAAATCTTGGGCCAGTTTCTCGGCGGCCTCCCTGGGGGACAGATTGTAGAGCCGGACAGCAAAATCGATCACATCGCCGGTGGCTCCGCAGCCGAAGCAGTAGAAATATTCCTCGTTCAGCTTCATGCTGGGATTTTTGTCATCGTGGAACGGGCAGCAGGCCATGCCGCTCCGATTGACCTCGATCCCATACATCTGTGCGGCTTCCCGGACGGTGATGGACTGCTTGACGGCCTCAAAGACACTCTCAGCCATGCTTACTCGCCGCCCTTATTGGGGGATGGCGGCCTGTACCCGGCAGCCTTGGCCCGTTCACTGGCCGCCTTGCGGCGCTCGTCGCTGTACGGCTCCCGGACGGACACGCAGCGTTTGGGGACCGTGAAGGTCTGCCGGTCTTTTTTTACGATCTGATCCGGGTACTTTTCCGCCAGCCGCCGCAGCTTCTCCAGCAGCCGGGGGTCATGGGTATAGACCTCGGCGGCGGCCTCGGCCTGGTTGTAGAGGATGATGGTTTCCTGTTCATAAAGGCTCAGTTTCATTTGCCGCCACCTTTCTGCCGGTCAAATGCCAGCTTGAAATTGGCGTACTTCCCATCGTCCTCCAGTACCACGGTGGCGTCGTAGGTCTTGCCGGTTTTCTCGGAGTACAGGCCGGTCACATGGGCGCGGCCATCCTTGAGCAGCGCTGTCACGATGGCCTTGGTGGGCTGCTTGCGCTTCAGCTCCCACCACTTGTTGTTTTTCCAAATTGCAAATTTGCAAGATTCTGTCTGACAGAAGAAGCCTTTTTGCATTTCTGCAACTTCTCCGCCGCAGCGGGGGCATTTGCCCACCACCACGCGGGGCGGGGTGAACAAATACTCGGTTCCCTTGATGACCTGATAGGTCCTCACCAGCTCCTGGAGCATGGCGCTAATCCCGGCCATAAAGTCCTCCGGGGAAAGCTCCCCGCGCTCGATCTCGCCCAGCCGGTACTCCCACTCGGCAGTCAAAAAAGGCGATTGCAGCTGCTCCGGCAGCACGGTGATAAGGGACACCGCATCATGGGACGGCAGGAGCTGCACGGTTTTCTTACTCTTTTTGCGCTCCAGGAAGCCGGTGGACACCAGCTTTTCCAGAATCCCGGCGCGGGTGGCTGGGGTCCCCAGGCCCTTGCGCTCGGCGTTCTCCGGCATATCGTCCTTTCCGGCGGTCTCCATCGCTGCCAACAAAGAATCTTCCGTAAAATGTTTGGGCGGGGTGGTTTTGCCCTCCTTGACGGCAGCACCAGAAAGGGGCAGCGTCTGACCTTCAGACAGCTCCGGCAGAGCCTTGTCCTCGATTTCCTTGTCCGGCTCCGCATTTTTCAGCCCAGCACGGTAGGCAGCATCCAGCGCCCGCCAGCCGAGTTGCTTCACCGTGCGGCCCTTGGCAGCAAACTCAGCACCGGCGCACTCCACCGTCACTGCGGTTTCCGCATAGGTATGAGGTTCCGCCACGGCGCACAGCAGCCGCAGGGCCACCAGCTCCAGCACCGCCTTTTCACCAACCGGCAGGCCGGACAGGTCTGCGCCCTGGAGGTTGCGGGTGGGGATCACCGCATGGTGGTCGGTCACTTTCTTGTCATTGATGACCTGGGCCGCATTGCAGGCAAGCTCCATACCAGCGGCAAAGGGCAGCGCCCCAGCGGTGAGCCGGACCAGCTCCGGCAGACTCGCCGCCATATCCGAAGTCAGATAACGGCTGTCCGTCCGGGGATAGGTGCAGAGCTTCTTTTCATGGACAAAATGTATTTTTGAAATCAGAATACATTTTTGCGTTCCCGTTTAGATTTGTACAAACAGCCCAAAATAACAATAAAAAACCCCCGCACATTGCCCAATTGGGAATGTACGGGGGTTTTGGCGATTAGATATAAACCTCCACGGTCAAATCATGCCATTTTGACGGTTTTATGCCGTATCCATGGGATTTATAGAAGGTTTGTGCTTCATCAAATCCAATGGTGAATGACAGAACTCTTACTTGCGGGGGTTCTTGATAGCTGCCTGAGCAGCGGCCAGACGTGCGATGGGAACGCGGTACGGAGAGCAGGAAACGTAATCCAGGCCAACGTTGTGGCAGAACTCAACGCTGGAGGGGTCGCCGCCGTGCTCGCCGCAGATGCCCAGACCCAAGTTGGGGTTGGTTGCGCGGCCGTCATGGGCAGCCATCTTAACCAGCTTGCCAACGCCGATCTGGTCCAGATGCTGGAACGGATCGCTCTCGTAGATCTTGGTATCATAGTAAGCGGTCAGGAACTTAGCAGCATCGTCACGGCTGAAGCCGAAGGTCATCTGGGTCAGGTCGTTGGTACCGAAGCTGAAGAAGTCAGCTTCCTTAGCGATCTCACCTGCGGTCAGGGCAGCACGCGGGATCTCGATCATGGTGCCAACTTGGTACTTCATGTCAACGCCAGCGTCAGCGATCAGCTTGTCAGCAGTCTTGACGATGACGTCCTTGACGTACTTCAGCTCCTTCACTTCGCCAACCAGGGGCACCATGATGTGCGGGGTGATCATCTTGCCGGTCTCAGCAGAAACCTTGATGGCAGCCTTGATCACAGCATTGGTCTGCATCTCGGCAATTTCCGGATAGGTAACGGCCAGACGGCAGCCACGATGGCCCATCATGGGGTTGAACTCATGCAGGCTGACAACAACGTTGTTCAGCTCTTCGGTGGTCATGCCCATATCCTTTGCCAGGGCTTCGATATCCTCAGCCTTGGTGGGCAGGAACTCATGCAGAGGCGGGTCCAGATAACGGATGGTCATCGGACGATCGCCCATGATGCGGTACATAGCGGTAAAGTCAGCTTCCTGGAACGGCTCAACCTTAGCCAAAGCAACCTTGCGCTCTTCAACGGTACGTGCGCAGATCATCTCACGCACAGCAGCAATACGATCCTCAGCGAAGAACATATGCTCGGTACGGCACAGGCCAATGCCTTCAGCGCCCATATCAACAGCGTTCTGTGCATCGCGCGGGTTATCGGCGTTGGTCATAACCTTCATCTGGCGTGCTTCGTCAGCCCAGCTCATAAAGCGCTTGAAGTTAGCGTTCTCGGTGGAAGCGACGGTAGCGATCTGGCCTTCGTAGATGTTGCCGGTAGAGCCATCAATGCTCATCCAGTCACCCTCATGGAAGGTGTGGCCGTTAATGGTGATAACCTTTGCATCGTAATCGATAGCAACATCGTTATCATTGCCGCAGCCGGAAACACAGCAGGTACCCATGCCACGTGCAACAACAGCTGCGTGGCTGGTCATGCCGCCGCGGACGGTCAGGATGCCCTGAGAAACCTGCATGCCGACGATATCTTCGGGGCTGGTTTCCAGACGAACCAGAACGACCTTCTTCCAAGCTTCGTCCTTGACCTTCTCTTCAGCATCTTCAGCGCTGAAGACAACGCGACCGCAGGCAGATCCCGGAGAAGCGGCCAGGCCCTTGCCGATTGCTTCAGCAGCCTTCAGGGCAGCAGCGTCAAACTGCGGGTGCAGCAGGGTATCCAGCTGCTTGGGCTCAACGCGCAGTACAGCGGTGCGCTGATCGATAACGCCCTCATCAACGAGGTCGCAGGCGATCTGCAGAGCAGCCTGTGCGGTGCGCTTGCCGTTACGGGTCTGCAGCATAAAGAGCTTGCCATCTTCGATGGTGAACTCCATGTCCTGCATATCCTTGTAGTAGTTTTCCAGGCGGGTTGCGATCTCAACGAACTGATCGTAAACCTCAGGCATTTCCTCGTGCAGCTTGCTGATCGGGGAAGGAGTACGGATGCCGGCAACGACATCTTCGCCCTGAGCATTGATCAGGTACTCGCCCATCAGCTTCTTTTCGCCGGTAGCGGGGTTACGGGTGAAAGCAACACCGGTGCCGGAACGCATGCCGGAGTTACCGAAAGCCATCTGCTGAACGTTGACAGCAGTGCCCCACTCGTAGGGGATTTCGTTCATCTTGCGGTAAACGTTGGCGCGCGGGTTATCCCAAGAACGGAAGACGGCCTTGACAGCGCCGATCAGCTGTTCTTTCGGATCCTGCGGGAACTCTTCGCCCTGCTTCTCCAGGTAGATGGCCTTGAACTCCTTGACGAGTTCCTTCAGGTCCTCAGCGTCCAGCTCGATATCTTGCTTAACGCCCTTGCGCTCCTTCATAGCGTCGATACGCTCTTCAAAGAAGCTCTTGCCCAGCTCCATGACGACGTCAGAGTACATCTGGATGAAGCGGCGGTAGCAGTCATATGCAAAACGGGGGTTAGAAGTCTTCTTTGCCAGACCTTCAACAGCCTGGTCGTTCAGGCCCAGGTTCAGGATGGTATCCATCATGCCGGGCATAGACTGACGTGCACCGGAACGAACGGAAACCAGCAGCGGGTTCTCGATATCGCCGAACTTCTTGCCAGTCTGCTCTTCCAGGATTCCCATGTACTTGAAGATGTCAGCCTTGATCTCATCGTTGATCTCACGGTTGTCAGCATAGTACTGGGTGCAGGCTTCGGTGGTGATGGTGAAGCCCTGAGGAACCGGCATGCCGGCATGGGTCATTTCTGCCAGACCAGCGCCCTTGCCGCCCAGAATGTTCTTCATGGTCGTCTGGTCGCCGCCAAATGCGTCATGGCCCTCTTTGAACAAATACAAAAACTTCTTGCTCATAGGTTACCTCCAACAAAATTACGGTTTCTTCCCGGTGTGCCGCGCACACCCGCAAAATAAGAATTTTCTCTCTTGCAAAGTCCATTATAACAGACTCAGCCCGGAATTTCCAGTACATTGTTAAATAAATGGCGAATATTTTCGCCGAAAATCTTACAAAGTTTTGGGGTCAGGCTCTTGCAATTTGACCAAAAATGCGGTAAATTATAATGGGTGAGAAGTTGGGAAATATTATTTTATTACATCCTGCAACACTTTTTTCAATTCATCCCGCCCCGGCAGGCTTCAGCCCTGTTCCGGGGCTTTTTTGTAGGGCCGTATACTCTTTTGGCCCAAAACAGAAAGGGGTATTTTTATGTCCGAAGCGAAAGCCAAATACCTTGCCGCCAAAGCGGCCTTTGAAGAAACTTTTGAAAAGCACCTGCAGAACGGTGTGGAGTTCATCAGCGACCAGGTTTTTATTGACCCCGAAGTTGAGATTGCACCCGGCGCAGTGATCCTGCCGGGCTGCATCCTGCGCGGCAAAACCGTCATCGGGGCAAACTGCGTCATCGGCCCCAATACCTTATTGGAGAACACCATTGTTGAGGCCGGTTCCACCGTGAACGCCAGCCAGTGTTATGACAGCCATCTGGGCCCCAACAACAAGATTGGCCCCTTTACCCATGTGCGCACCGGCACCGTGACGGATGAGGGCGTACACCTGGGCGCTTATGTGGAAACCAAGAACGCCAACTTTGCCGAGGGCAACACTGTCAGCCACCTGACTTACATTGGCGATGCCGATGTGGGCAAGTACTGCAACTTTGGCTGCGGCACCGTAACCTGCAACTATGACGGCGAGGGCAAGTACCGCACCACCATCGGCGATTATGCGTTCATCGGCTGCAACACCAACCTGGTGGCGCCGGTCAAGGTGGGCAGCCGCGCCTTTACCGCTGCCGGTTCCACCATCGGCCACGATGTGCCGGACGGTGCCCTGGGCATTGAGCGCGCCAAGCAGGCCGAAGTTGCCGCCTGGGGCGCCAAGAAGCTGGAAAAATACGTTGCCAAAAAACAGAAGCTGGAAGCCGAAAAGAAAAACGACTGATGCCCCCTGACCTGCTGCAAGGAGGATTGCTGCCATGGCCATTTTGGAACGCACCCTGACCGGGGATTTTACCACCATCCTGACCGAGCTGGACGCTGTTGTAAAACAAAGCGTTTCGGCCACGCTGGAAGGTTCCAGTGATTTCAACTTCAGCACCGGCCGCTGTGCCGTGCGGGTATACGAACGCTACAGTGCCATTGGCAACGGCCGTGTTACCATGAGCCTGACCCTGCTGGAAGCTGACGGGCAGATCCAGCTTTCCGCCATCACATCCGGCGGCAGCCAGGCTGTGTTTTTCAAGGTCAACACCTTAGGTGCAGAATCCTTCCTGGATACCATCCGGGACACAGTGGAACGCTTTGCCCCTGGTGCACACTAAAATCACAAAATTACTATAAGGATTTTTACTATGGGACTATTTGGAGGTGGTTCCGGGGCAGACTGGCTGATTGCCGGTCTGGGCAACCCGGAGCCGAAATATGACGGCACCCGCCACAACACCGGTTTTGCCGCGCTGGATGCGTTGGCCGAAGCCTGGGGGTGCGAGATCAACAAAAGCAAATGGCAGGGCCTTTACGGCATTGCCCAGGTGGACGGCCGCAAAGTGATGCTGCTAAAGCCGCTGACCTACATGAACCTGAGCGGCCAGAGCATCGCCCCCGCCGCGGCATTTTACAAGATCCCGCGCAACCACATTATTGTGTTGTGCGATGACATTGCACAGGAGCCGGGGCACATCCGCATCCGGCCCTCCGGTTCTGCTGGCGGGCACAACGGGCTAAAGAGCATTATCGCTTCCACCGGCGGCGAGGATTTTTACCGCATCCGCATTGGCGTTGGCGCCAAGCCGCGCCCGGATTATGATCTGGCTGACTGGGTGCTGGGCAAGTTCCCGCCCGATGACGCCAAGCTTGTGACCGGCCGCCACACCGACGTGGAAGCCGCCTGCCGCCTGTTGATGGCCGGCAAGCTGGGCGAAGCGCAGAATAAATTCAACCACTGAGCGCGGATAGGCGTTCCGTAGGGACGCACAGTGTGCGCCCATTCCTGTTTTCTGTGTAAGATGCCCGCAAAGGAAGTGTTCTCACTTCAAATTTGCAATCCATCATTACACGGGATGTGGTTTAATGGAACACCTGCAGGGGTGTGCGCACTGTGGAAAACTTTGCCGATGGTGATAAACGCTGCACATGATTTGTAGGGGACGATGCTCGTCATCGTCCCGCATGACGGGTCTTGCCACATATTCCACCCTGCATACGGCCAACGTCCGCGGGCGAACAATGTTCGTTCTCACATTCTCTACAAGATAAGAGCACAGCTTTTCCAATCATACAAATGCCAAAGCGGGCGGCCCATCTGGGCCGCCCGCCATTTGTCGTTCCATGCAACGCTTCTCTCAAAATTCACTTTGCCGTTTTGCTGCAAATATAGTACAATGGTTACGCAAAGCGCTGCTCATACCGGCGCACAAAAAGCGTATACAGCGCATAGCACACCATCAGGCAGACGGCATATACCCCGGCGAAGCACAGCCACGCGGCTGCGCCGCCCATCGCGGTGTTGGGCAGCAGCTCCAGCACCAGCGGGTGGGCCAGGTACAGCCAAAAGCTGCCCGCCCCCACAAATTCCACGGCCTGGGCGAACTTCTGATTTTCCGCCAGGCCAACGCCCTGCGGGTTCTGCACGGCCAATAGAACAAGCACCGTAAACACGCACTCGAACCCCGCCCGCTGGAAGTTGGTGAGCACTGCCAGCAGAATGCAGAATGCCCCGTATAAAAACTGCTTGTTCTCCCGCACTGCCGCAAACGCCGCCATGCCAAAGATAAAGCAGTACAGCGTCATGACCGGCGTTTTTGCGCTGAACTCGCTGATGTTGGCTTCTGCCGGGAAAGCCGCCAGACTGCTTTCAATTAAGCCGCCGATCCTGCCCTTCACCGCAAGGCAGACCACCAGCAACGCCAGCGCACCCCAAAAGCGTTTGCACAGCCGGTACAGCCACGGGGCCAGCAGATAAAAGAACGCAAAGGCGCTCATCGTCCACAGCACGTTGCGGTTGTTCCACAGCATCCAGTTATCACTGGGCAGCCACATCTGCAAAAATACAAAGTACCGCAGGTAACCCGGCCCGCACGGCCCGCCGGGGCCAAACAGCTGGGCTGCACTGGCGCCCGCCGCCAGATAGCGTACCGCATCGAACAGCCAGCGCAGCACCAGCACCAGCCAGTACAGCGGCAGGATCCGCCGGATGCGGCGCTGGTAATACGGCAGCGGCTCCGGGTGGCGGCCCAGGCTGGCCGCGGCCAGGTACCCGCTGAGCACAAAAAACAGTTGCACCCCCTGCGCGCCAACCGCGGCGGCATCCCCCAGGCCAACTTTCTGCCCGGTATGCACGCCCAGCACCATCAGCGCCGCCAGAATACGCAGCTCATCCAGCGCTACATTTTTATGTTTTGTCATTTTTCTATATTCTGCTCCTTATTGCAGCATTATTTGATTTCTTTATTCTGCCGAACTTTTTCGATTCCTTCTTTTCAAAGAAGGGGCAAAAACTCTCGTATTACTCGTATCCTCAAAATTATACATCACCCGCCCTATCATGCGCAAGCGCAGGAGGCACCATGTTTGACGCATTGTTTACCATCACAACCGAATACAAAAAACTGAGCCACGCGCTTTCCGGCAAAGGTGCATGCGCCCTGTTTGGGCTGCCCGCATCCGGCCGCGCACAGGTGTATGCCGCGCTGTGCCGCCAGTTGGATAAGCCGCTGTGCATCGTGACTCCCGGCGAGGCCGAAGCCACCCGCTTTGCTGCTGACCTGAACACGCTGGGCATTCCCGCCGCCGTGTTCCCGGCGCGGGACTATGTGTTGCGCCCCATTGAGGGCACCGCCCGCGAATACGAGTACCGCCGCCTGGCTGTGCTGGGCGAGCTAGTAGGCGGGCGGCTGCGCGCCGTGGCTGTGCCCGCGGAAGCCCTGACCCAGTTCACCACCCCAAAAGAGGATTTCTGCGCCAACACCCGCACCCTCCATGCGGGGGATATTCTGCTGCGGGATGACCTGCTGGCCGCTTTGTTTGGTGCCGGCTACACCCGCCGGGCCCAGGTGGATGGCCCCGGCCAGTTCTCTGTGCGCGGCGATATTGTGGATATTTTTGCTCCCGACCAGAAAATGCCGGTTCGTATGGAATTTTGGGGTGATGAGATCGATACCCTGCACACCTTTGACCTGACCACCCAGCGCCGCGAGGATGCCATTGATAAGTTTTACCTGAGCCCCGCGCGGGAAGTTCTGTTCGGCAAGCCTGCCGATGCCGCCGAGCAGCTTCGGGCCTTTTTGGCCAAGCAGCGCGGCAAAAAGAAAACCGCCATGGCAGACTGTATGGCCGCCGATCTGGACCTGCTGGATGGCGGTGCCGTGCCGGTCAACATGGACAAATACCTGGCCGTGCGCTACCCCCATCCCGCCACCGTGCTGGATTATTTTGACGACCCGATCCTTGTGGCCGAAGAGCCTGCTTCCATCCGGGAAGCCGACCGCGCGACCGCCTACCGCCGGGGCGAGGAACTGAAATCCCTGATCCTGGACGGCGTCCTCTGCGCTGGGCTGGATAACCTATACGCGGACCCAAGCTACCTGTGGTCCAAAACCGGACACTACCGCACCATCTGTGCCGAGAACTTTGCCCGCAGCATGCCGGATCAGCCGCTGAAAGATATCATCATTGCCCCGGCTCACACCCTGCCTGCCTGGAATGGCGAAGTCGCCGGGCTGCTGGAGGATTTGAAACCGCTGTGCGATGCCGGTTATACCGTTACTCTGCTGGCCGGCACCGACCGTGCCGCAGCCGGTCTGGCACGCGACCTGCGCGATAAAGGCATTCTGGTTACCACCGATGCTGCAGCAGCCCCCGCTGCCGGACTGGTGCAGGTTCTGGCGGGGCACCTTTCCGCTGGGTGCGAATTTCCGTTTGCCAAGTATGCTTTGCTGACAGGCCGTGCCTTTGGCGAAACCAGCTCCCAGAAGAAAAAGCGTAAAAAGGCCAAAGATGCCCTGAACAGCCTGACCGAGATCACGCCGGGAGATCTGGTGGTGCACCAGAACCACGGTATTGGCCGGTATGCGGGCATCCAGCGAATGGCGGTTCAGGGCGTTACCAAAGACTACCTGCGCATTGAGTACGATAAAAAAGATGTGCTGTATGTTCCCGTCACCCAGCTGGATCTGCTCTCCCGCTACACCGCGCCGGGGGATTCGGAGAATGTCAAGCTCAGCCGCCTGGGCGGGGCCGAGTGGACCAAGACCCGCAAGAAAGTGCGCGCTGCTACCGAGCAGATGGCCAAGGAACTGATTGAGCTGTATGCCCGCCGCAAAAGGGCGCACGGTCATGCCTTCCCGCCAGATGATACCTGGCAGGGAGATTTTGAGCAGCGCTTTGCCTATGATGAAACGCCGGACCAGCTTTCCAGCGCGGCGGAGATCAAACATGATATGGAGCAGCCCTGGCCGATGGACCGCCTGCTGTGCGGCGATGTCGGCGTGGGCAAGACTGAGGTTGCCCTGCGCGCCGCGTTCAAATGCGTGATGGGCGGCAAGCAGTGCGCCATCCTGGCCCCCACCACCATTCTGGCGTGGCAGCATTTCAACACGGCCATCGCCCGCATGGAGGCCTTTCCCATCCGCATCGGGCTGCTCAGCCGTTACCGCAGCGCCAAAGAGCAGAAAGAGACCATCCGCGGCCTGAAAGACGGCACAGTGGACATTGTGGTGGGCACCCACCGCCTGCTTTCGGACGATGTAAAGTTCAAAGACCTGGGCCTTGTCATCATTGACGAGGAGCAGCGCTTTGGCGTAAAACACAAGGAAAAGCTGAAAGAGAACTTTATCGGGGTGGACATGCTGACCCTTTCGGCCACGCCGATCCCCCGCACGCTGAACATGGCACTGTCCGGCATCCGGGACATGAGCACCATTGAACAGCCGCCCTTTGAGCGCCAGCCCATTGAGACCTATGTGCTGGAATATGACGATGCCATTATCGCCGAAGCCATCCGGCGTGAGTTGGCCCGCGGCGGGCAGGTGTATTACCTGTACAATCGGGTCGAAACCATTGAGCAGTGCGCCGCCAAGGTGCAAAAGCTGGTGCCGGGTGCGCGGGTCGGCATCGCCCACGGCAAAATGACGGAGGAGCAGATTTCCTCGGTTTGGCAGCAGCTGTTGGACAACGAGATCGACGTGCTGGTCTGCACCACCCTGATTGAAACCGGCGTGGATGTGCGCAACTGCAACACCCTGATTATTGAGAATGCGGACCGCATGGGGCTTTCACAGCTGTACCAGATTCGCGGCCGTGTGGGGCGCTCCAACCGCAAGGCGTATGCCTATTTCACCTTCCAGCGCGACAAAGTGTTGACGGAAATTGCCTCCAAGCGGCTTTCAGCCATCCGGGAGTTTACCTCTTTTGGTTCCGGGTTCCGCATTGCGATGCGCGATTTACAGATCCGCGGCGCGGGCAACCTGCTTGGACATAGCCAGCACGGCCACATGGAAGCGGTTGGTTACGAGCTGTATGTAAAAATGCTGAACCAGGCCATTGCAGCCGCCCGCGGCGAGCCTGCTGCGCCGGACAAGAGTGATTGCCTTGTTGACATTACGGTGGATGCCTATCTGCCGGAAAGCTACATTCCCGATGCCGCCGGGCGGATCGAAGCCTACAAGAAGATTGCGGCCATCACCACCCGTGACGATGCCACGGATGTACTGGATGAGTTGATTGACCGTTACGGCGACCCGCCGCGCAGTGTGCAGGGGTTGGTGGACATCAGCCTGGTGCGCGTGACAGCCGCCCGCGCAGGCATTGTGGAGATCGTGCAGCGCAACGACAATCTGATTTTGTACACCGATGTTGTAACCCCGGCGCAGATGGGGGCCATGATGGATGCCATGCCGCACCGCGTGATCTACAACGCCGTAGGTCGCCCCTACATCAGCCTGCATGTCCTGCGCGGCGAGGACCCTCTCACCATCCTGCGCGATGCCGTTGCCCTGCTGCCGGGGGCGTGAGTGTTTTACGGGAGTTTTTGTTCCTTCTTTGAAAAGAAGGAACCGAAGAAACTTTAATCGTAATATAACAAAATAAATAAAAAATCAGGCAGCGGCCCTATTTTGTGGGCTGCTGCCTGTTGTCATGTGTTGCTTTCTATGTATTTTTGCTCTGCAGGGAACGGTCATGACCGTTCCGCAACCTATGGAC
>ENA-ORLH01000153-ORLH01000153.1-human-gut-metagenome-genome-assembly--contig:-NODE-153-length-12209-cov-7.59009_pt1 | contig 12209 bp, 14 predicted proteins | sample MGYA00243069_ERZ508828 | MGnify/ENA primary metagenome ERZ508828 (study PRJEB26277, sample SAMN04329793) | human gut metagenome | biome: human-associated habitat | host: Homo sapiens | place: USA... | reverse complement strand
TATGGGAACAGGTACAGCGGCAGTATGCGGACTTTCTCTCCGACTGGCGCACCGATTTGGGCGGCAAACGGAACTTCCACAACGGCGTAGGCGGCACCTACGACTGCATCGCCATTATGAGCTATTACACAGTCTGCAAAGCCGTCACATCCTTCCGCGAGATCGAGGAGATGGAGGAAAATCTGATCCTGCCGATCTTCCGCAGGCTGCGGTTTGTGGACTGCAATAAGCCGTTCTGGAGAAAGCTGATGCACAGAGCATTTGTGCGGGCGAAAGGCGGTTGCGACAAATGGCACGATTACGAGATGACGGTTGCGCCTTATGAAATCGACAAGCCCATCTATTATGAGTTTACATCGTGTCCGGCAGCGGAGTTTGCCATCCGGCACGGCCTTACGGATATCATGCCCGCCCTGTGCAATGTGGACTATGCGTCCATGGAGTTGCTCCACGCAAGGCTGGTGCGGAAGACTACCTGTGTGGACGGCTGCCGATGCGACTATACCATCTGCGGCGACAAGGATCCGTACTTAAAGGAACATCCCGAATACCGGGACGAGGCGGGATTCAGGAGAAACAAATAATACAGCAATGCAAAGGCGGTGAGACAAATGGAAACCTTTCTTGGAATCATGATCCCTTTCTTGGGAACGGCACTGGGCTCGGCCTGCGTGTTCTTCATGAAAAAATCCCTTGGCGATCTGGTACAGCGCGCCCTTGCGGGCTTTGCCGCCGGGGAGATGGTGGCAGCGTCGATATGGAGCCTGCTGCTCCCCGCCATAGAGCAATCGGAGGGCACGGGCAAGCTATCCTTCCTCCCAGCCTTTGTCGGCTTCTGGATCGGCGTGCTGTTTTTGCTCCTGCTCGACCATCTGATTCCCCACCTTCACGTGGGAAGCAATCAGGCGGAGGGACCGAAAAGCAGACTGGGCCGCACCACCATGATGGTGCTGGCGGTGACCCTGCATAACATCCCAGAGGGAATGGCGGTGGGCGTGATGTACGCGGGCTTCCTTGCGGGGAACACGCAGATCACGGCGGCAAGCGCGCTTGTGCTGTCCCTTGGCATCGCCATTCAGAATTTCCCCGAGGGGGCAATTATCTCCATGCCCCTGCGGGCGGAGGGCGAGAGCAAGGGCAGGGCATTTCTCGGCGGTGTGCTTTCCGGCGTTGTCGAGCCTATCGGCGCGGTGCTGACGCTTCTCGCGGCGCAGCTTGTGATCCCGGCGCTGCCGTATCTGCTGAGCTTTGCAGCGGGCGCCATGCTCTATGTGGTGGTAGAGGAGTTGATTCCGGAAATGTCGCAGGGGCGGCACTCGAATCTTGGAACGGTGTTCTTTGCGGTAGGCTTCAGCGTGATGATGGTGCTGGATGTGGCGTTGGGATAGGCGCGGCTGTGCCGCTGCTTTTGTGACAGCGATGATATCACCTATGACAGGCTTCACCCGAAGCTCGTCTGGCATCGAATGAAAACGCCGGGACGCGGCGACGACCGCAGGGATTTTCGCATGAGGACCGTTAGAAAAGAAAGGAGTCCCAAGAATGAAGCCTGACTACAAAAACTGGATCCCCAAGGGAATGCTGTTTTCGCTCATCGCGGGGACGATGCTGTCGCTTGCGCTGCTGCTCGTTTTCGGTGTATTCGGCATCGGTGTGAGCGGAAAGCCGCGCGTCGTGCTGGGTGTGGTATTCGGCATTGCCTTTGTCGTCTGTGCAAAGTACACTGAGTGGTGCGTGTATGCCTATCGGAGCTTTTCCTATGACGGCGAACGCAAGCTCTCAAAGCAGATCATTGACGGCACGGCGAAGCATATCACACTCCCGGAGGGCGGCGTGGGACTGGATATCGTCTGCGGCAGCGGTGCGCTGACCATTGCCTGCGCAAAGCGCAATCCCCAAGGAAAAATGATCGGTATAGACCGCTGGGGCAAGGAATACGCCTCCTTCAGCCTGCCGCTGTGCGAAAAAAACGCCGCTGCGGGGGGCGTGAAAAACGCTTCGTTCCGGCGCGGGAACGCCGTGAAGCTGGATTTTCCCGACGAGAGCTTCGACGCGGTGACCAGCAACTATGTCTATCATAATATCACAGGGGCAGACAAGCAGGCACTTCTGCTGGAAACACTGCGGGTTCTGAAAAAGGGCGGAATGTTTGCCATCCACGACCTGATGTCGCCCGGTAGATACGGCGATATGCAGGCGTTTGTCCAAAAGCTCAGGGATATGGGCTATGAGCGTGTAGAGCTGATCGACACGACCGACGGCAGCTTCATGACGCCGAAGGAGGCCAAACGCCTGATGCTTCGCGGCTCAACATTGCTGCTGGGAATAAAGTAAAGCATCGACGACATCAGTAATGCCGGTCTGCATCCGAGGCTTACTTGGCAGGGAACCATGACGCCCGTTCACGGCGGCAGTCGGTGATCTTTGAAGAGCCGCCTTCGGGCGGCTTCTCAAGGGCTATGTGGTTAGAGTATACTAACCAATAAACGTTCAAAGGAGGCGAGAGCGAATGTCTGAAGAAATACTGATCCGTCAAGGTGCGCCGACACTGGCGGGCATCAAGACGGGGAGCTTGTTTCCCTGTCCCTGCGAGGATCGCGAGGCACTGATGACGGATATCCGGCAGCTGAACCGGCGGTTGACTCCCAAGGGGCTTTGCCTGCTGCCGCTCCGCTTTCTGCCGGGGCGGGCGCTCCTTTACCTCTATCGCCCCGCCGGACTGCGGCGGGATCTGCGGGACGTGCAGGCGTCCGAGCTGCTGCGGCAGGCGGGCTATGGCGATGAGAGCTGTGAGCGCTGTGTGGCGCGGCTTGCCTGCCGCTTTCGCGAAGGCAAAGAGTTCCCGCATGAGGTAGGACTGTTTCTCAGCTATCCTCCGGAGGACGTAAAGGGCTTCATCGACCACCGCGCGAACGATTTTAAGTGCGCAGGGCTCTGGAAGGTCTACGGCGACGAGGAAAAAGCATGCTCCCTATTCGAGAAATACAGAAAATGCACGGAGATCTACTGCACACTTTGGCAAAGCGGCTTGAAGCTGGAGCAACTTGCCGTTGCAGTTTGATCATATAAAATCATTAAAAGAAAGGAACTTACAAACATGAAAACTGCTGTTATTTACTGGAGCGGTACGGGCAATACGGAGGCAATGGCGCGTGCCGTTGCCGAGGGCATGACCGCCGCGGGCGCAGAGGCTGTGCTGCTCACGCCCGCCGAGGTCGCACCCGGCGATCTGAACGCCTACGCCGCCATCGCCTTCGGCTGCCCCGCCATGGGCGCCGAGGTGCTGGAGGAAATGGAGTTCCAGCCCATGTTCGATGCCTGCAAGCGCAGCCTCGGCGGCAAGCGCGTAGCATTGTTCGGCTCCTACGGCTGGGGTGATGGCGAGTGGATGCGCACTTGGGAGAGTGACTGCGACAGCGCAGGGGTGAACCTCGTTTGCGAGAGCGTGATCTGCACGGAAACGCCCGACGACGCGGCGCTTGAAGCCTGCCGCGCCTTGGGCAAGGCGTTGGCGGAGTAAGAAATGATGCCCGCCGCTGACGATAACTTTAGCGGCAGCTTGCGGGGTTTGCATTTGCCAAATAGCCTATCCGAAAAGGCAGGGACACCACTTGCGGTGTTCCTGCCTTGCGCTGTATGGCGATGCTCGGAGTATTGAAAAGAACATGCGCAAGCATCCAAGACAGGTGAACAGAGAGTCTCTGCGTTGAACTGGGCAAACAGAAAAATCACAAACCACATTGACAAACTCAATCTGCTCGGTTATAATATACCAGCAGTATATACTACCAGTATATCGGGAGGCATCAATGGAACGTACAGAGACTCAAATGAAGATCCTCGAAGTTGGGAAAAAAGAATTCCTGGAAAAAGGATTTAAGGACGCATCTTTGAATAAAATCGTCGCAGAGGCGGGCTTCACGAAAGGCGCCTTCTACGGCTATTACCCGGATAAGGCCGCGCTTTTTGAAGATCTTGTGGGCGAGGCAGCAAAGGGACTGCTGGAGCAGTTCAAAGCCGCACAGTCCGCACATTTCGATCTTGTCTCCGAGGAAAAGACGAAGGACAGCCTGAAGCTGTCCACTGAGTATTTGCGCGTCTTTGTGGAATATATGTACACCCATTTTGATGCCTTCAAGCTGATCCTCTGCCGGGCGGAAGGTACGCGCTATGCAAATTTTTTTGAGGAGCTTGTGGAACTGGAGGTAGAGTGCTCAGAGGAATACTATGCGCTTCTCCGCAAAGGAGGAAAGCTCTCCGGGAAAATGACAAAGCAGCTTCACCACATGATTACCAGCGCCTATTTTACGGCGGTATGTGAGACAATTGCCCATGATATGCCCAAAGAAGAAGCTATGCGGTATATTGAGGAGCTTGCAAGGTTTTTCAACTCTGGCTGGAAAGGCTTGCTCCGGCTGGAATAATGCACAATCACACAATCACTTTAATTTTTTGCACGCGAGTTAGCGTACTCTAACTGAACAATATAAAAATTGGAGGTCGTTTATTATGCTAAAAACAGATTCGAAGAAGCTGGAAACAAGGGACTTTATATCGGTTGGTATCTTTTCGCTCATCTATGCTGTGGTGGCGTTTGTGATTGGCGGTGTTGCGCAGATGACGCCGGTCACCTTCCCGTTTATGCCAATGATCGTGGCGCTCTTTACGGGGACAGTTTTCATGCTCTATGTGGCAAAAATACCGAAGAAGGGAGCTCTCTCCATTCTCGGTGTAATCGCGGCGATTTTGCTGTTTGTTACGGGAATGTTCTGGATGATGTCCGTATTCTTCCTGGTTTTCGGCGTGATCGCGGATTTTATCTGCGCTTCTGCTGATTTCAGATCCTTTAAGAAAAACCTGCTTGCCTACTGCGTTATGGCGCTTGCGCCGATGGGGGCGTATATTCCAATGGTTGTCATGCCCGCACAGTTTGATGCTTTTATGAAGAATAAAGGCGACTTCGCCTCCTTTGAAGGAGTGATTCATTCGATCGGGGCTACCTGGTGGGCGATCCCCGCAATGATTATCGGGACGATCGTCTGCGCGATCATCGGCGGACTGATTGGAAAGAAGCTTATGAAAAAACACTTTGAAAAAGCAGGGGTTGTATAAATGAGACTCGACCCACGGACGAAGCTTCTGATTCTTGCGGTCACAAGCGTTTCCGTTTTTATGAATAAAAGCATCGCGGTGGAGTGTGTGCTTGCGGGGATTCCGCTTGCACTTCTGAGCACTTCCGGCAATCTGAAAAGAATGCTGAAATACGCAGCTTTTTTTCTCACGCTTCTGCTGATCCAGCTTTTTATCGTACCGAGGCTGCCCGTGACTTTCGGCGGAATCGTCTATATGTTTGCAGTGTATATCCGCAAGCTTCTTCCCTGCTTTATGCTGGGCAGCTTTCTGATTGCAACGACAAGCGTAAGTAAATTTCTTGCGGCGATCACAAAGCTCCGATTGTCGAAAGGACTCACGATCGCTCTTGCTGTTACGCTCCGTTATTTCCCGACCATGAGAGAAGAGTGGGCCTCCATACGGGATGCCATGGCGCTGCGAGGGATATCAGCGTCCGCGGCTGGGCTGATTAGCCATCCTATACAGACGATGGAGCATGTCTATGTTCCCCTGCTTGTTTCTGCTTCCAGAATTTCGGACGAGATTACGCAGGCAGCGATTACAAGAGGCATTGAGCACACAGGTGAAAGAAGCTGTATAGAGGAAATCGCGTTTTCGTTTGCTGATTTGCTGGTGGTAATTGCTTACGCGGCGGTCGTTGCCGGCATGATATACGCGGGCATGAAAGGGGTGTTTTGATTATGATATCGTTTCAATATGTCTCTTTAACATACGCTGTAGGCGGGAACGGCGGAGTCCTTGATTTGAACCTTGTTGTTCGGCCCGGCGAATGCGTGCTGCTTTGCGGACCATCCGGATGTGGAAAAACAACAGTTACACGGCTCGCAAACGGACTGATTCCTCATTTCTTCCACGGCAATTTTTCGGGGCAGGTGAACGTAAACGGTATGGATACCCGGGAGACAGAGATTGCTGCGCTATCGGATGCGGTAGGGACGGTTTTTCAGAATCCTCGAACGCAGTTTTTCAATACGGATACAGACAGCGAGATCGTGTTTGGGCTTGAAAATCGGGGCATTCCGCGAGAGACTCTGCGCTCCCGATTAGATGAACTTACGGAGGAGCTGCATCTTAGCGAGCTCCGGGGCCGAAATATCTTTGAATTGTCCGGCGGCGAGAAGCAGAAGATTGCGTTTTCCAGCGTGTATGCTTCGGCTCCCGATGTCCTTGTGTTTGACGAGCCATCATCCAATCTCGACATGAAGGCCATCGGAGAATTGGCTGATTTGATCCAACGGGCGAAAATATCAGGAAAGACCATTCTGATCGCAGAGCACCGCATTTGGTATCTGATGGACATTGTGGATCGCGTCGTTTATATGCAGGATGGCCGGATTGCATCGGACATGGAGGCTGCAGCGTTCAAGGCGCTGCCTGAAGCAGATATTCGCAGAATGGGACTGCGTGTCAGAGATCTGTCGGTATCCGAATCGGGCGGTGTGAAAACAATCGCTGCCGACGGATTGCTTTCCGTTCAGAAAATCAGCGTCCGTCTCGGCGGCCGGAATGTATTGAATGATATCTCTTTTCAGGCAAGCCGCGGAGAAATCATCGCCATTGCGGGCGTCAACGGTGCCGGGAAATAGACCCTCTCTAACATGCTCTGCTGAGTGAAAATGAACAGCGCCGGCACTGTTTTGTGGGCTGGAAAACCGATGAGCCGGCGGTTGAGACGGAAAAAGGCATACATGGTCATGCAGGATGTGGGGCACCAGCTCTTTACCGACAGCGTGTCGGCGGAATGCGCGCTTGGCATAAAAGCTCCGAACAAAGACGAGATTGACCGCACATTAGAAAAGGTGGATCTGCTGGCGTATAAGGAACGGCATCCCTTGTCTCTTTCCGGCGGGCAGATGCAGCGCCTTGCGGTTGTGGTGAGCGATATCTGCGGCAAGGAGCTGCTGGTGTTCGATGAACCTACCAGCGGACTGGATCTGGAAAGCATGGAAGAGGTCGGTGCCTTGACACGAAGCCTTGCGACGCAAGGCAAGGTGCTTTTGATCATCACACATGATATTGAGTTTATGATGCGGATTTGCACAAGAATACTGTTCATTCGGGACGGAGAAATCGTGGAGGATCTTTCCGGTGGGCAGAAAGAAAAGATTGTAAGACTTTTACGAGGTGAGGAATGATGGCGGGAAAAGAAAACTCGGCGATGACGATTCTGATGGATTTTGCGAAGCCGTGCAAAGGGAAACTGATCGGCTCCATTGTACTTGCGGTTTTGGGGGCGCTTTGCGGCATGATCCCCTATATCGCGGTGTCCCGCGGGATCATTATGATCTGCCACGAAGACTATGCTTTCAGCAAGTTGGCGTTTCTGGCATTGATTGCTTTTGCGGGCTATCTCGGGCAGGTGTGGTTTGGAACTTTTTCTACAATGAAAAGCCATGAGTCTGCCTTTATCATTCTGCGGAATATCCGTATGGCGATAACAGAGAAGCTCTCCCGTGTCCCCATGGGAACGATCCTTGATACACCGTCCGGGAAATTCAAAACGATCATCGTGGACACCGTGGAAAAGCTGGAGCTTCCGCTGGCGCATATGGTACCGGAGCTCACTGCCAACATCCTGATCCCAGTTCTAATGCTCGTTTACCTCTTTAGCCTTGATTGGAGACTCGCGCTGATCTCTCTTGTGACGATTCCGGTGGGCGCCTTCTGCTATATGGGAATGATGAAGGATTACGAGAAGAGATATGCCAGAGTACTTGCCGCAGGGAAAAACATGGATGCCGCAACGGTGGAATACATCGGCGGCATCGAAGTGGTGAAGACGTTCAATCAGGGTGAACGCTCATATAAAAAATACGCCGACGCCGTGGCGGAATACGAGACAGCCAAAGTGACTTGGTTCAAGCAGACCATCGGCTACTATGTGATGGGGCTTTCCATCCTGACGGCAACGCTTGTGGGCGTGCTGCCCTTGGGGAGCTGGCTCTTTATAAACGGAAGGGTCGAAGCGGGTACGCTGATTACCTGTATCATTCTCGCCCTTGGACTCGTAAAACCACTGATTCAGGCATTGCAGTACACCGACAGCCTGGCCATGGTGGATTCCACCGTAAAAGAGGTAGGGAATCTTCTGGATGAGCCGGAGCTTGTGCGGCCGACCGAGAGAGCTGTCCTTGCGGACGCCGATGTATCCTTTGATCATGTTACCTTCCGATACAAAGAGAAGGAGGTTTTGCATGGAATTTCCTTTGACTGCGCAAAAAACGGTATGACGGCCATTGTGGGTCCCTCCGGCTCCGGTAAATCTACCATTGCGCGGCTCATCGCCTCCTTCTGGGAGGCGGAGAGCGGCTGCGTTCGTATTGGCGGCGTGGATGTACGGAACATCCCTCTCCCTCAGATAATGGAGCTTGTCTCATATGTATCACAGGATAACTTCCTGTTCCACCTGTCTATCCGGGAAAACATTCGTATCGGAAAACCGGAGGCCACAGACGCAGAGATCGAGGCAGCGGCAAAAAAAGCGAGCTGTCACGATTTCATCGCCGCTCTGCCGGAGGGCTATGATACGCTGGCGGGCGAGGGCGATGCGGGAAGCCATCTCTCCGGCGGAGAAAGGCAGCGAATCGCCATTGCAAGGGCAATCCTAAAGAATAGCCCGATCGTGGTGCTGGATGAAGCCACGGCATTTACCGATCCTGAAAATGAGGCCGTTATTCAAGCATCCATCGCAGGGCTTGTAGCAGGAAAAACTTTAATTGTCATTGCGCATCGGCTGTCTACCATTACAAAAGCAGACAAGATCCTTGTCATGGATAAAGGAAATGTCGCTGCGGAAGGAACTCATGAGGAGCTTCTTGAAACAAGCAATCTATACAAGGAATTGTGGAAAGCCCATATGCAGGGCAAAGATACCGCAGAGGAGGTGGCGTGATGATAGGGTTATTTCAAAGGCTTTTGTTGTTCTCGGGCTTACAGAAGAAGCGTCTTATCCGCTCTTTTCTTGCATACCTTGTCAGCTCGTTCTTTGAGATGATCCCAATCATGGCCATTCTAACGGTGCTCACAGGAATCCTGAAGCAGCTTTCCGGCGATGTTATGCCTGAAAGCACGATCTGGATTTCGCTTGGCATCATGATTGTTTCCATTGTAGGGCGAATTGTATTTGCCAATCTTTCTGCCAATGCCAGAACTCTTGGCAGCTTCGCGTTCGGGTCGGAAAAGCGCATAGAGATCGGCGAGCGTCTGAAAAGGGCTCCTATGGGCTATTTCAATGGAAACAGGCTCGGGGATATCACTGCGGCGGTGACGACCACCCTTGGTGATCTGGAGCAGCAGTCCGTTACCATTATGGAAAATGTGGCGGGCGGGTTTATCCACGCCATCATGATTGGCGTTTGGCTTATAATCTATGAGTGGCGGATCGGGCTGATCTCTTTGGCTGGACTTGCTGTGGCGCTCATTGTTTATTCGTTTATCGGCAAGGTCGGCAGGAAACACGCGCCCCGCCGTCAGGCAGCCCAGGCTGGCCTGGTCACTGCCGTTTTGGAATATGTGCAGGGCATGGGCGTAGTCAAGGCGTTTGGGCTGGCGGAGCGCACCGGAAAAGCAGTTGACGCCGCAATTGAGGAAAGCAAAGAGGCAAATATCGTGCTTGAAAAGGCGTTTTCAAAAATGACAGCGCTCTATCAGACGGTATTCAAGCTCGCACGGGCGGCTATTCTGGTTTTTGCACCCTATCTTCTGGCAGGAGGAAGCATCACGCCGGAGAAGTGCCTGCTGCTTCTTGTGTCCAGCTTCATGATCTATGCCGCCGTGGAGGTGGCGGGCAGTATGTCCTCCATTGCCCGCGCAGTGGAGGCTTCCCTGGATCGGCTGGATAACATCATGGATATTCCATCCCTGGACGAAAACGGGGCTGATCTTGTGCCGGAAAACTTCAATATTGAGGTGAAGAATATGTCCTTTGGATATGGGGAAAAGGAGGTATTACATCAAATCAGCTTAAGCGTACCCCAGGGAAGCTCCTGCGCCATTGTTGGTCCATCCGGCGCCGGAAAGACCACGCTGGTCGGTCTGATTGCCCGTTTCTGGGATGTGAAGGAAGGACAGATCACGCTCGGCGGCCGGGATGTGCGGGAATATACCAGCGGCAGCCTTCTAAAGAATTTCGCCATCGTATTTCAGAATGTGTATCTCTTTGAGGACACCGTCGAGAACAATATCCGGTTTGGCAGGCCGGACGCGAGCGAGGATGAAATCATAGCGGTCGCAAAGAAAGCCTGCTGCCATGACTTTATCATGACGCTGCCCGATGGCTATCAGACAAAGATCGGCGAAGGCGGCTCCAGCCTCTCCGGTGGAGAAAAGCAGCGAATCTCCATTGCAAGGGCAATTCTGAAGGACGCACCCATCGTCATTTTGGATGAAGCCACAGCCAGCGTGGATCCCGAAAACGAGCAGGAGCTGCAAAAGGCCATCCGGGAGCTGACAAAAGGCAAAACGATCCTGATGATTGCCCACCGTCTGTCCACCGTGCGCGCGGCAGATCAAATCATCGTGCTGGAGAACGGCAGGATCGTTCAACGCGGAAACCATGAGGAGCTGATGCGCGAAGACGGCCTGTACAGGCGCTTTGTGGGAATGCGCAGCCAGGCAATCGGCTGGACGCTGAAAGGCGGGAAAGCACATGGATAGAAGGTTAGACAAAAGATACTTGACCGGAGCGGTATCTGCAATGGAAAAACAGTATGGCGTGGAAAAGACAGACGCGATCATAGAAGATGCATGGAGACGTTATGCGGAAATCGTAAATGAAAACGCCGACGAGCCGAAAAAGATGTATATGCATACGAGGAAACGCATCTATCCTGCCATCGCCGCCTTTGACGCCATGACGGGAAATGGAATCTCCCGTGAGGAAGCGGCGGCTTTTCTGAATAGATATTATGAAAAGCGGGCAGCGGGCGTTGGTTCAAAAATCCGAGGGGCAATGAAGATACCGGGTCTGTATAAGCTGGTGCCGAGGTTCTTTGCCAAAATGACAAAAAGCTCCTTTGGAGAGGACTGCGGTTTTTCGGGCTAATTGGATACGAACAGAGCAAGAGGAAATGTGCTTCGACATGCTGGCCTGCCCCTATCAGGACACCTGTGTGAAATACGGCTGCCCGGAGATTGTGGCCGGCTTTTGCCGCGCGGATGACGAGGCCTACGGGCATATGCATCCAAAGCTCAAATGGGGACGGACAAAGACGCTCGGACAGGGCGGAGACTGCTGTGATTTTAGACTGACGATAGAGTAATGACCCTATGGAAAGACTGATGAGATACAAGACCCTTCAATGCTTTCTTGCGGCGCTGATTATGATTGCGTTCCTCGCTCCTTCTGCATATGTATCCGGTGCACCGGACACATATGAGGCAAGCGCAAACGCTGTTTCCGAAAAATATATTGGCAAAACGGTTCCAGGCGCGTGTGTCGTAATTTCGGAGCATGACAATACGGTATTTGCGAAGGGGTATGGCTTTGCTGATTTAGAGAACAATACGGCTATGGACCCGGAGACCCCGGTTTTTGAATGGGGTCCCATATCAAAGACCTTTGTGTGGGTCAGCGTGATGCAGCTTGTTGAGGATAGGAAAGTCGATCTGGAAACGGATATCCGCACCTATCTGCCGGACAGCTTTTTGAAAAATCTGCGATTCGCTGAGCCGGTTACTTTACTCCACCTGATGAACCATACGGCAGAATTTGAGGAAGAATTGCTGGATTTGCGCTATTACAGCGCGAGTGAGGAAATCCCCTTCAAAGAAGTACTATGTAGCAGGTGTAGGAATTGCAGCGGCCATCTGCGGGATTTTCACGGAACTCAGCTATGTTGTAAAGAGAAAAAATAGAGCATCAGTACTTACGATTGTTTTATGTGCATTGCAAATTATAGCTGCGTGGATGCTCGGATTCTTAACAGTAGTATAAATTAACAGAAAACGGAGGAATGGATTTATGGACAAAAAGAAAAAGTGGACGGTTAAGGATGTTATTACAACGGTATTGCTCTCCGCAGTGCTGATCGTGATCCAGCTCGTCGTCAATATGGTCTGCATGGCCAACGACTTTG
>ENA-ORLH01000149-ORLH01000149.1-human-gut-metagenome-genome-assembly--contig:-NODE-149-length-12322-cov-4.57267_pt1 | contig 12322 bp, 10 predicted proteins | sample MGYA00243069_ERZ508828 | MGnify/ENA primary metagenome ERZ508828 (study PRJEB26277, sample SAMN04329793) | human gut metagenome | biome: human-associated habitat | host: Homo sapiens | place: USA... | reverse complement strand
GAAAGTTTTTGCCGGAATTCAGCGTTCTCATCCTTCCCCTTCCTCCCTGTTGAGTTCCACGCTCAGGCGCAGAGCCATTCCCTGGGCGAAGGGCATGAGGCCCCAGACGTCCGAATACATTCCGCTTCCCTTGGTATCCCCCTGGCACATGTCCAGCGCTCCGCCGCGGCGCGTCACCCCCATCAGGGTCTTTTCCGCCCCACTGGCGGCATCCTGAAACCAGGACTCCCCGGATATATGGTAGGCTGGCAGCAGCAGCAGGCCCATCAGGGCGGTTCCGGAAGATTCAAAGACGGATTCCGGCCTGGCGACCATCCACCCGAATCCGCCGTTCCGCTTGCGGAGGGGCAGAAGTTCGCGGGACAGGGACAAAATGCGCTTCGCCATCCCGGCCGCCTCCGGGCGTCCGTGGGCTTCCATCAGGCGGTACAGTTCGCACACCCCCAGCGCATACCAGCCGATGCCGCGCGACCAGACGTCCAGCCCCAGGGGATAGCCGCGGTCCATCTCAAACCCGTGGGCCGGAAAAGAGGACCCGGCCAGAAGGGCCGCATCGTATTCCTCCACCTGCCTTGCCGCAAGGTTCCAGTCTTCCTCCCGCCCCGTGCGCGCCGCGCAGGCCGCCGCCAATGGGCAGGCCAGGCCGATGGTGTCCACGTAGCGGACGGCGGACTGCCCGCGCCTGTAAGCCAGCGTACCCGCCTCCGTCTTCAGGGATTCCAGAAAAGCCAAGGATTTTTCCACCAGCCGCTCCTCCACGCCGCATCCGGCTTCCAGCACGGCATAATCCAGCAGCATCCTGTCCACTTCCCATGTCCCGGGATTTTCCCGCTCCAGATAGTTCACGACCAGTTCATGCCTGCCGAGGACGCCCCGCAGTTTTTCCCTCAAATTCCCGTCATTCCGGTCTCCGGCATAGGCATTCAGGCCCAGGGACAGCCCGGCAAGCTGCCAGCCCTGAATGGCGGCGTCCGCATACGCTCCCCGCAGCATGTCCCAGAGGACAAGCCTTCCCTGGTCCTTCTTGGGGACCGGGGGCATGCGCTTCATCCATGCCGCGGCCTTCCGGGCCAAGGCATCCTGCCATGCGCGGCGGTCCCGCCAGCGGCCGATGCGGATACGGCCCGTCCAGGTTCCCAGGAAACGCCACGCGTCCACACAGGCCGCCGCTGCCGCAACAACCGCCGCTACGGAAAGAATGGAAACATAAAGAGTCATGACCGTTTCACCAGGGATTCAAATTCTTTCCGGCAGCCGCGCAGCCGTTCCAGATACGCGGGAAGCACTTTCCCGTATGCCTCCTTGATTTCCTTTTCCCTTTCCATCATCCGGACAAAGGCGTTCCGCAACTCATCCGGGCCGTCCAGCGACTGCACCGGAACCACGTGCCCTTCCTCCGTTCCGAACAGGTCGCGGGCAATCCCGCGCGCCTTGACGGAATACCCCGCCACCAGCGCGGGAACGCCCGTGGAATAAGCGGCGATGGACGCATGCGTACGGGCGGCCACCAGGAACCGGCACCTGGAAATATACCCCTTCAAATCCCCGCAGGGGGCGGCTTCAATCATGACCACCCTGCCCGTATGGCGGAAACGCCCGTGCAGTTCCGCCAGAGGCCTGCGGTCGTCATTTCCGGCCCACACCACATGGGGAATCAGCGCCACGTTCATTTCCGTATTTTCCAGCAGCCATTCGACAAGCCGGGAATAATTTTCCATCACGGCTCCGGGCCTCCCCTCGTGCCCGATGACCATGGGGCTGACATTGATTCCGGCCATGTTCCCCTCCTTCCAGCCCTCCGGAACTTCCACCTCGTTGGCCGGCAGGGCAAACGCCGGGTCCGGATACAGAACCACGCGGGAAAGGCCGCATTCCCGCAGGGCGTCGTACGTGAGGGACTCCCGCGCCACAATCAGGTCAAACGCCCCGAGGTCCTCCAGCATCCTGCCCTCCATGTCCTCCCTTTCCAGGGAACAGCCCCACAGAACCACGGGAACGCCGGCCTTCCGGAGCAATTCGTTCTGGAGGTAGATATGGACGGGTTCCCCGTAGCAGTAATTGTCCCCTCCGCCGCACAGGGCCAGGTCCGCATCCCCAGCCTCCTTCACAATGCCGCCGAAGGCAATCCGGTCAAACGCGTCCTTCACCCCCAGTACGTGCAGCCGCATCCACGCCGCAGCCCAGGCTGGGGAAAGCCTCCGGATGGGGCGCCGTTCCGGCAGAACGCGCACCAGGCGGTCCAGGCCGTACCGGACGTCCTGCCCGCAGGCGGAGGAAACAAGGCTGCCCTTTTCAGGACGCAGCAGCAGCATGGTGGACCTGACAATCGCCTCGCACCCGTGATTGCCGCTGCCGCCGTGAGGATATAGAAGAATTTTACGCATGGCCGTCTGATGATTTTTTCCCGGCGTACGCCCCTTCCAGGAGCAGGAACAGGCAGAAGGGGAGACGAAGAAAGAGGCAGACTTTCATCCATTCCGGACAGGGAAATGCGCCGGGATGGGCGCGCAGCAACGCGTTTTCCGGAACTTTCAGAATACTGCGGACGGCCTTGAAGCGGTCCTTCACGCCGCGGCACTCCTTGAAACGGTAAATTTCAAACAGGGAATCATACACCATTCCCCACCACCGGGACGCCAGGTAATTCTCCACGAGGCCGCCCTGAAGCCCCTGGTCGCGGAAATATTGCCGGACCATCCTGAACTGCCCGGCAATCCATTCAAATTTTTCCGGAACGAACCGTGTGGACAGAGTGCCCTTTTCCGCCCTGCGGTAGAAATAAACAGCCTTGTCCACCGTCCTCAGCCGCCTGATGTGCTTCAGGTAGGCCATGTTGAATTCCAGGTCCTCCCCGTAGGAGACGCCTTCCGGAAAGCGGATGGAATACCTGTCCATCAGATCCTTGCTGTACTGCTTTGCATCGGTCCCGAAAAGCAGGAAGGTACGGAACAGGCGCACCCACTCCTCCTCCCTTCCGGGGACGGCCTCCAGTTCCACCGGCACGGGCACCGTAAGCACGTCCTTTCCGCCGGCACGCACGGAACGCAGCCCGGCGACGGCCAGATCGCATTCCCCGTCTTCCACGGCGGCGGCCAGAGTCCGCAGGCACGCGGGCTCCACCCGGTCATCCCCGTCAACAAAGCACAGCCACGAGCCCTCCGTTTCTTCAATGCCGCGGTTCCTCGCCGCGGATACGCCCCTGTTCCTCCCCATGTGAACCGCATGGATCCTCTCATGCCGGGTGGCCAGGGCATCGCACAGGATGCCGCTCCCGTCCGTGGAACCGTCATCCACCAGGCAGACGTCAAAATCCGTCAGGGTCTGCCGAAGGACGGAATCCACACATTCTTCCAGAAAATGCCCGGCATTGAAAACAGGAATGATAACGGAGACAAAAGACATGCGAATCAATGGGTTGTTTCAAACCGCCCTTCCTGGGCACGCTTCCGTCCGTCCAGATCAAAACGGCTGCCTCCGCGGAGAGCCCGTTTGCCATACTCCCGGCGGTCGGCCCTTCCCGTCAGGATATCTTCCAGAGCGCGGAGCAGGTCCTGCGTATTATTGCCGGCAACCAGCCCGAATTCCCCGTCCCCCAATTGCTCCCGGACGCCGGAACACAGGGTGGAAACCACGGGAATACCGAGAACCAGGCTTTCCGAAATGACGGTGGAATGCCCCTCGCTGCGGGAAGAACATACCATCCAGTCCGCCGCCCGCATATAGGGATACGGATTTTCCCGATGGCCCAGGAATGTGATCCTGTCCTGCAAGCCCCACTCCCCGGCCAGGGCCTTCAGCTTCCGGCCCTCCGGCCCTTCTCCCAGAATCCAGAGATGGAAGGAGAACCCCGCCTGCGCCAGATGGCGGCACGCTTCCGCCAGACGGTCGAATCCCTTCTGGCGGACAAGACGGCCGGAGGCACAGAAAAGCATCTTCCCCTCCGGACGCTGCGGCACGAATTCCGCGGATTTTTCCCTGATGGCCTGCGCATCGATCGGATTGTAAAGAACCCTGGCATCGCGCAGGGGACCGGCCAGGGCCACCACGGATTCCCGAACATCACGGGAAACGGAAACCACCGTATCAAACCGCCGGTAGGCCCGTTTTTCCTCTTCCGCATTCCTGTAGGCCGGCAGCGTCCAGTGGTTGGCGGCGAGGTCGATATGCACCCATGCCAGCTTCCGGCTGTCCGGATTGGGGGAGCCGCTGGCAATCCTGGTGGCGTAACCTTCAATGAAGGCCGCCTCCACATCATAGGTTCCGCGGACAAACATGCGGTAAAAGACCGACGGAGGGCAATGCCTGTAAACCAGCAGCTTCAGCTTGTTCCCCGCCTTGACTTTCAGGCGCGTCCAAAACCCGTCCCCCTTCCGCAGGGAATCAAGCAGAAAGCGGAAGGCAATGTTCCGGGGATAACCGGGCGGCACGTCCTCCTTTTTCAGGCAATAGACGGAAATATCCCACCCGCGCCCTTCCCAGCGGTTCAGCAGGGTTTGCAGGACTTTTTCCGCGCCACCGCCCGTCAGGCTGTTGACGAAAAACACGATTCTTTTTTTCATCTCTCCACCCCTTCCAGCAGACGTTCCACCTCCCGGACGGCGCCCGCGTAGGCCACCTGCCGGCCTCCCAAAGCCGCCTTTTCCCGCCATTCCGCACACGATTCCCTGCCGGACACGAAGTCTTCCAGCGCACGGGCCAGCGCCTCGTCGTCATTATCCACCATGCGGCCAAACCTGCCCATTCCCAGTTGTTCCTCGATGCCGGAGCATTCCACCGCCAGATCGGGTACGCCCAGAATGAGGGCTTCCGTCACGACGGTACTCATTCCCTCGCTGCGGGAACTGCACACGAACACGTCCGCACCCGCCATCCACGGGTAGGGATTTTCCATAAAACCGGGCATCAGCAGGGATTCCGAAACTCCCAGCCCGGCAGCCAGCCGTTCCAGACCGCTTCTGAGACTTCCTTCTCCAAGAAGAACCAATTCCGCTGCCCGGCCCCGCTCCTTCAGCCGGGCAAGAGCGCGGACAAGCCTGTCAAATCCCTTCTGTTCCTCCAGCCGCCCGGCGGAAACAATCCTGAAACACTTTTTTCCAGGCACTTCCGCCACGGCGGCGGCTTTGGCCAGCACCTCGTCCCGGTCCACCGGATTGTGCAGGACGACGGAGCCGGGATGCGTTCCGAAACGCCTTTCAAAAGCCTCCTTCACCGTCCGCGACACATGCGCCACCGCGTAAAATCGGCCATAAGCCCTTTTTTCCTCGTCCAGCGACCGGAATACCACCCCTTGTGTCCAGGGCCTGGCTTCCAGGTCCACATGCACCCAGGCTATTTTCCTGGTCTTCCCGGCCTTTCCGCGCTTTCCCGCAGGCGCGGCCGCCAGCAGGCGGGTAGGCAGGCCTTCCGTAAAGGCCGCCTCCACATCGTAATCCCCGGCAATGAACCATTTGTAAATCCACCCGGCGGGCAAAAAACGGTACACCAGCGCGTACTTCAACCGGTAAAGCCAGCCCCGGCCGCCCACGATGAAGCGGTAGCGGGCGTGCTTCCGCACTTCATCCCGGTACTGTCCGCAGTCCACGACGGCGCACACCGTGACGTCGAATTTGTCCCGGTCCAATCCGCGCACCAGGCCGGAAAGGACTTTTTCAGCCCCTCCCCCCGCGAGGGATTCCACCAGAAACAAAACGTTGAGACGCGAACCGGACATGAGGATGGTTTTCAGGCAGGGTCATTTTCCCGGACACGGGGAGGAAGTGTCAAAACTCCTGTACATGGCATATTTCCGGGAGGGACGGGAACGGTTCTCCACATCGCACAGGACGATGCCCATGCGCTTCAATTCCCCGCTCTTCCACGTCTTTTGCAGGGAGGACAGGTCGCGCTTCTTCACGCATCCGGCCCGCATGACGTACAGCGTGGCGTCCGCCAGCCTGGCGGCGATGCGCGCATCCGCCAGGGAGGCGTAGGGAACGCAGTCCATGAAGATGAAGTCGTAGTGCTCCTTCAATTCCTTCATCAGCTCCCGGACACGGTCATGCAGCAGAAGCCGGGACGGATGGTCCGGCAGGGTTCCGGCAAAGAGATAGTCCAAATGATCGGAAACGGAGGATTTCTCCAGCAGGGAGCGCCATCCGCCTTCCCCGACGCGGTCCAGGTCCCCTGTTCCGGGCTTCCCTTCCCCTCCCAGCAGGGAGCTGAGCGTTCCCTTCCTCAGGTCCATGTCCATCAGGAGGACCTTCTTTCCGGCCACGGCAAGGGACAGGGCCAGATTGACGGCCAGATAGGTCTTCCCCTCTCCGGGGCATGAAGACGTCAGCAGAATGCTGAAACCGCCGGGGCCGTTTTCATCCGCCAGGGAGACCAGGCGTTCGGCAAGAAGAGGGAAGCTTTCCGACAATTCCGAAGGCTCTTCCAGATTCACCACGATTTCCTGGTTTTTCAGCTTCCTGGGCTTGCGTGGGAGCACTCCGTAAACAGGAATGTCCGTCAGGGATTCTATTTCCTCCCTGCGCTTCACGCGGGAATCCATCATGGCGGCAATCACGCATCCCAGAACGGGAACGGCCAGCCCCACGAGGAAACCCACCAGCAGAATCTTGGGCACGTTGGGGGCCAGGGGGCCGTCCCCTCCGCGCACGGCGTCCACAATTCTGGCATTGTCCTCCGTGGCCGCCAGGGCCAGGGAATTTTCCTCCCGCTTGTTGAGCAGGAAAATGTACAGGGATTCCCGCACGCGCTGTTCCCGGGCAATCTGGTTGACGGCGCGCTCCTTCCCGGAAACGGCCCGGATATGCGCCCGGGTTCCTTCATGCTGTTCCTCCACATTTTTCTTTTTGACCAGCAATGAGGTGTAATAGTTATTCACAGAGCGTTTCAGGGCATCCTTGAGGGAAGCCAGATTCGCCTCCAGTTCGCGGACAATCGGGTTGTTGTCGCCGGCATTCACTTTCAGGCTCGTCTTCTTCAGCAGGGTATCGTTAAAAACGCCGATCTGGTCGCGGATGCCCATGTCCGCGATCTTTGAGTTGATAGGCACCAGCCGGGAATCGAATTCGGCTTCCTTTTCCAGATATTCCTTCAGGTACTCGATGGACTTGATTTCAAGAGTCAGTTCCCGCAGGTCCTTCTTGTCGTTGAGGCTGTTTTCATACTCTTCCGTCAGGGCGGTGGACAAGTCTGTCAGGATATTGCTCTCCTTCTTCAAATTCTCTATGGCCAGATCATTTTCCCCCATTTCCTCATTGATCACGCCCAGACGTTCTTCAATGAACTTGTCCGTGTTCATTCCACTCATCATCTTTTCATCCAGGGATGCTTCATTGTAAAACCGGACAAGGTTGTGGAGAACGTTTTCCGCCTTCACCGGATTGTTGCAGCGCACGGAAATGTTGATCAGGTTGGTCTTTCCGCTGGCCTTGTTGACGGTCAGGCCTCCGATCAAAGCAATGGCGGCATTTTTGATAAAGGTCTTCCTGACAATGACGGGAGCGTCCAGGCTCCGCGAGTCAAACCGGGGCGTCTTCTCCACCGTGAACGTATGGGAACAGAATTCAATTTCCCGGCCGAAGACGCCCGTTTCCCGTTCGGGGCGGGAGTCGTTCACACCGCTTTCCAGACGGAATTCCGTATCGGAAACCGGAATCACCCGGAATCCGGCTTCCGCGGGATTCCCCCGTTCGCTGAAATGGACGGCAATGGGGGAGCGGTCGTAGATTTCCTCTTTCCGGAATCCGGATTTTTTCCAGTAGGTGACGTCCAGTTTCAGCTTCCTGACCACTTCCTCCATCAGGGAATAGGAGGAAAGGAGGAATATTTCATTGTCCAGGTTGGTGGAAGCCGTGTTGACAATCCCGTTGGAGGTGGCCAGCACCGTCGTGGCTACGGATTCCTTGGGGTAGTCATTCTTGATGAGCACGGTCGTCGCCTTTCCATAGACGAAGGGAAGCCGCGCCGCATACAAATAGGCCAGCGGAAGGCAGATACACAGGGAAAGCAGGCACCAGTACCAGTTCCGGATAATGCGGGCCAGAAGTGCCCTGGGACTGGGAAAAAGGGAGACGGACGCACCGCCTTCCGTCTCCAGGGAGTCCGGCTTGGGGGAGGAAGATTTCATCTGATTAAATGCAGAAGGCAAGGATTACCATGGCAATGGAGGTGCCGGAGATCAGGTAGGGATAAATCTGGAGCTGTTCGCTCCGGGTGTTTATCTTTCTGTCAGAGGGCGTCACATAAATCACATCATTCTGCTGGATGTAATAGTAGGGGGAGTGGAACAGGTCGCTGTTCCGCAGGTCCACCTTGGAGGCGATGCGCTGCCCGTGGTCCTCCCGGATGATGTAAATGTCCCGGTTGCCGTCCATGTTCAGGTCGCCGGCCTTGCTCAGGGCCTCCAGCAGCGTCAGCCGTTCCCCCTTGATTTCATAATTCCCAGGTTTGGAGACTTCCCCAAGAACGGAAAACTTGAAATTCATCAGGCGCACGCTCACCGCGGGGTCCTTGATATAGCCTTCCTTGATGATCAGCCCTTCAATGTCGCCGGCAAGCTGGGTGCACGTCTTGCCGACCGCCCTGATTCTTCCCAGAACGGGAAAGACGATGTCTCCGTCCGTATTCACAAAGTAGCCGCGTTCGTCATCCCTGGGGCTGGATACGCTGCCGCTGTCCTTGTTGAACATCTGCGCGAGCGCGGGATTCTTGCTGCTGACGGAAATAAACAGCCTGTCGTCCTTCTTGATGATGATCTTGTATTCCTTGTTGATGGCCGAGGCCTGGTCCAGAACCAGGTTCTGGACGTAGTTGACTTCTTCGGGATGGACGCATGCGGAAAGCGCAAGCAGCAGGGAGGCTGCCGCCAGAAGGCGGTTCCATGGGGCGGGAGAGCGGAATAAATGGAGGTATTTCATTGGATGCAGGTATTTTATTGAATTGTAAAAAGTTACTGGAAAAGGGGGAAGGAGGTCTCAACGCTGTCATACAGCTGGTAGGGGGAGTTGTTGCTCTTGTATTCCGGAATCAATTGCTTCATCAGGCGGACCGTTTCTTCCAGATTGTTGGCTTCCGCCTGGAACACCAAGGAATCCATTCTCTGCTTCAAATTGGTCAGATCATATTTCTGAGTCTGGAAAATACGGATGCGCTGGTGGGCGGTTTCCCGGGTTCCTTCGTAACCTGTAAGCAATTCTTCGTAAAGTTTTTCACCCGGCCTCAAGCCGGTGATTTTAATGGGGATATCCTTCATGGGGGAAAGGCCGGAAAGGCGGATCATCTTTTTAGCCAAATCCATGATTTTTACCTGCTTCCCCATGTCAAACACGAATACGTCACCTCCGCCGCCCATGGCGTTTGCCTGTAAAATCAACCGGCACGCTTCGGGAATGGTCATGAAATAACGAATGATTTCAGGATGCGTCACCGTGACGGGCCCCCCTCTCTTGATCTGCTCCTTGAACAGGGGAATGACGGAACCGGCGCTTCCCAGCACGTTGCCGAAACGGGTGGTAATGAAGACGGTAGGCAATTCCTCTTCCTCCTTCAGCATGGCCTCGTTCAGGCTTTGGACAAATATTTCCGCGAGGCGTTTGGTAGCTCCCATCACGCTGGTGGGATTCACCGCCTTGTCCGTGGAAACCATGACAAAACGCTTGGCCTTGTATTTGACAGCCAGGGATGCGGCATGCATCGTTCCCTTGACGTTGTTGACCACGGCCGTACACGGGTATTCCTCCATCAGGGGGACGTGCTTGTAGGCGGCCGCATGGAAGATCAGGTCCGGGCGGTACTGCCGCATGCAAATGTCCAGCTGCCGCCGGTGGGAAACGTTCGTAATGGATGTGGCAAGCGGTACACCGGGAAACGTTCTTTCTATTTCCTGCCGGATCAGCCAGAGCGGCGTTTCCGCGTGGTCCAGCAGGACGATTTTGCGGGGAGCAAAGCGGCATATCTGCCGGACCAGCTCACTGCCGATGGAACCCGCCGCTCCCGTTATCATCACCACCATGTCCTTGATGCCTTGGGAAATCAGCTCTTCATCAATTCCGATTTCCTGTCTCGACAATAAATCTTCAATTTGTACCTCCCCTACGGAAAAACCGGAGAATTCATGGAATGAAGACAGCATATCGTGGGAAACGAGCAGTTGGAACCCTTTTTCCAGGCAGATGTCCGCCAGTTTCTTCTTCCCTAGAAAATTCTCTTTTCCCACAAAGACGATCGTGGACGCCTGGAAAAACGCCATGGCTTCATCCACATCGAACTCCTGCTGCACAAAGCGCACGGGTATTCCATTGATTTTCCGCCTATCCGTCTTGGGCTCCGAACTCAACAGCCCCACCACCTCAAATTCGTCGTTTTTCAGGATTCTGAGCAGCTGGACCTTTTGAACGCAGGCATCCAGCTTGCCGGCCAGCACCACTCTCTTGCGCGAGGTTGCTTTCAGGGAGGAAACGGAGACATTGGATTTGGAGCTTTCCAGCCATTTCCTGCCGCCGATGCATGCGATGCGGTAGCCGACCAATCCCAGGCTGGTCATCAGAAAATTGAGGAGCAGGCAGGCAAAGTGCACCCGGTAATAGTCAGTCCAGACGGAAAAATAAGCCACGCAGGTAAGGAAGCAGGACAGGAAAATGGCGTACATCAGCTTCAACAGATCCCTCATGGTCGTAAAGCGGATCATGGTCTTGTAAACTCCGACACGCCAGAACACGAGGGCCGTAATCACCATATCAATGGCAGAAACATAGGGAAGGTTGGGCACCAGCCAGCCGCACCTTGAAAGAAAACGTCACTAATCGCAGGCAATCAGCGTAATCAATGACGACAAAATCCAGTCCACCAGGAATACGGCTTTTGCATCCGCATTCAGCAGAAAATGCCGCACGTGGTAGAAAAAACGGGCGACAACATGGTAGTCCTTGTTGGTAGGAGCAGAGTTCATAAGTTGCAAATAATGTTGATGATCAGTTCCATATCCTCACTGGTCAGCGCGGTTCCAGAGGGAAGGCACAGCCCCTGCTCAAACAGGCGGTCCGACACGCCGGCGCCATAAAACGGGCAGGAACGGAACACGGGCTGCAAATGCATGGGCTTCCAGAGGGGGCGGCTTTCCACGCCCGCTTTCTGCAGGGCCAGCCGCAGCGTTTCCCGGTCAAAACGGGCTTCTTCCGGATTGACCAGTACGCAGGTCAGCCAATGGTTGGAACGGTAATGGGAGGACGGATTCTCCAGCAGGGACAGCCCCGGAATGCCGGAAAGCCGGTTCCGGTACTGCTCATGAATGCCGCGCCTCTTTTCCAGAAATGCGGGAAGGGAAAGCATCTGGCCGCGGCCTATGCCCGCGCACACGTTGCTGAGGCGGTAGTTGTAGCCGATGTGGGAATGTTCGTAATGCGGCGCCTGGTCCCGCGCCTGGGTGGCGTAAAACTTGACCCTGTTCCGGGATTCCTCGTCCGGGCAGCACAGGGCGCCCCCGCCGGAGGTGGTGATGATCTTGTTCCCGTTGAAAGAAAAAACGCCGTAAGTGCCGAACACGCCGCACTTTCTCCCCCGGTACTCGGAGCCCAGCGCTTCCGCGGCGTCCTCCAGCACGGGAATGCCGTATTTCCCGGCGACCGCCATGATTTCCTCCATGCTGGCCGGCATTCCGTAAAGGTCCACGGGAATGCTGGCGCGGGGCGCGCGCCCGGTCTGCCGGATGCGGTCCCGGATGGCTTCCTCCAGAAATTCGGGAGACATGTTCCATGTCTTTTCCTCACTGTCCACAAACACGGGAGAAGCCCCCTGGTAAACAATGGGATTCGCGGACGCCGCAAACGTCATGGACTGGCAGAGCACTTCATCCCCGGGCCCTACGCCCAGCATCACCAGCCCCAGATGCAGGGCGGAGGTTCCGGAGGCCAGGGCCACGACATGCCGCTCGCCCAGTTATACTACAAGCTCCCGTTCAAAAGCGTCCTCGTTCGGCCCTACCGTCGTAACCCATTTGGACTCAAAAGCTTCCCGCACAAACCGCTCTTCCGCCTCTCCCGTCTGCGCCAGGGACAGCCAGATCACGGACTTTTTCTCCGGAGCGGGACGCGCGGATTTTTTAAGCACGGCAGGGCACCCCACATAGGTTCCCTCTTCCAGCGCGTCCCTGACGAGCGTCGAGTTGGCGCCCAGCACCACATGATTTTCCACCCTCCGGCAGGGAAGCACAACGGAAGCGGCCCCCAGGAAATTGGAATCCCCCCGCATGACGCCCCCGGAACCCTTGCATCCGTTGGCCACCACGTTCCAAAGGCCCAGGGCGACGTCAAGCCCGAACCGGGACCCGCCGCTGAAC
>ENA-ORLH01000146-ORLH01000146.1-human-gut-metagenome-genome-assembly--contig:-NODE-146-length-12473-cov-4.95571_pt1 | contig 12473 bp, 10 predicted proteins | sample MGYA00243069_ERZ508828 | MGnify/ENA primary metagenome ERZ508828 (study PRJEB26277, sample SAMN04329793) | human gut metagenome | biome: human-associated habitat | host: Homo sapiens | place: USA... | reverse complement strand
CAAAGCTGTTTTTGGCATAGAGGAGCTTGGCTTCCAGTTGCGCCTTCTTGGCTTCCGCCTCCTCCACGGTAGCCTTGTCGCGCGTGTCTTCTATTTCAAAAAGGAGGTCGCCCTGTTTGACCACGTTCCCTTCCCGGAACCTGGTGGCCACAATGTTGCCGGAAACGCGGGGCTGCACGGTGACGCGGTCGATGGATTCCACCTGGCCTATGTACTTTTTGTTTACCGCGCTGTCGATCGTGCTGGCCTTCTGGACGAGTACGGTGCTGGGTTTGGCGGGGGCCCCCGGCATTCCCTGGGAGTAGCCCGGCATCATGAGGCTGAAAAGCAGGCCGGAACCGGCCAGCAGGCGGAGCGGAATCTTCCGTTCATGAGTATGTATGTTCATATGGTATTACTTGGTATAGACGTGGTTGTAAAGGGTGTCCACAATGCGGCAGAAATTTTCCTGGTCCTGCCCGGAAAGGATGCCGAACAGGGAATCCAGACGCTTTTTCATGCCGTTGTAAAGCATTTGGAATCTGGATTCTCCCTCCTCGGAAAGGCGGATGCAGAGGGAACGCCTGTCGCGCGGGTTCTCCTTGCGGTCAAACAGGCCCTTCTTCACCATGCTGTCCACCAGCAGGGACGTGGAGGGGACGCTCATGCGGAGGTGGTGGGCCAGCGTCTTCAGAGGAATGCCCTCATGGCGGTTGGTCATCAGCCTGTTGAGGGCGCCCAGAGCGTTCATCTGGCGGACGGAGAGCGCCATGATTTTCTGGTCATTCAGGTTGTCCCGTTTATACTGGTAGAGAATGGTTTCAAACTTGTGGACGGAGGTGGTAATATCTACGGCAGGTTGGATCATGCGGCTGTTATGTCAAATGGTGTGAATAGTTGTCAAACTAAAATAAATAATGCAGGGAAGTTGTTATCGTTTTGAAATAAATAGAGAGTTAAAACGATAAATGTCTTTAATGATAAACACCGGCGTCCGTTTCCGGTTGCAAAAATAAACTTTTTTTCTTGTCAGAATCTTTTCGGGCGTATATAAACCTCACGTCCTCGCCGCAAGGCAGGGGACGGCAGCCAAGGTCATGGAGCGGTAGCTCAGTTCGGTTAGAGCGCCAGCCTGTCACGCTGGAGGTCGCGGGTTCGAGCCCCGTCCGCTTCGCCACCTTGCCTTGCAGAAACGACCGCCTCCGGGCGGTTTTTTTGTGCCTTCCCCGGAGCTTTCCCAGAGTCCCGCACCTCCGGACAAATGTTTCCGCTCCGGATTCAGGCATGCGGAAAGCCTCCTGCCAATCCGGCATATTTTACGGGAAGCATGTTTTACTGGAAATGGCGCTTGGGCTTGCTAGAATGCCTCCCAGCAATACAAATCATGAGCACACTTTCGGACCGCCTCTTTGAGGAAATCCTTCAAGCCCGCCAACGGGTTTATGCCGTAGGCGAACCTACTCCCCTCCAGAAATTGAATCTGCCGGCCATTGATGCCCCGGTATATGCCAAACGGGAGGACCTGGGGCCCATCCGCGCCTACAAATGGCGCGGAGCATACAATTGCATGGCGGCCCTGAGCCAGGAAGCCAGGGACAAGGGTATCGTGGCGGCATCCGCGGGCAACCATGCGCAGGGCGTAGCCCTGGCGGCAAGCGTGCTGAATTGCCGGGCCACCATTTTCATGCCGCGCTCCACCCCGGAAGTGAAGCAGACGGAAGTGCGCCGCCACGGCGGCAGCCATGTGGAAATCATCCTTCACGGCGATTGCTATGACGAGACCGCGGACGCGGCCCACGAATACGCGGAAACGCACGGGAGCACCTTTGTCCACCCCTATGACGACTTGGTCACGATGGGCGGACAGGGGACGCTGGCGGATGAAGTGGTGATGAGCGGGGAAGGCCCCTTTGACCGCGCCTACGTGGCCATCGGCGGCGGCGGCCTGGCCGCATCCGTGGCCTGCTGGCTGAAGAAGTTCTGGCCGGATATCAAGGTGGTAGGCGTGGAGGGGGTGGACCAGGCTTCCATGAAGACTTCCATGGAACAGGGGCACCGCGTGAATCTGGATTACGTGGACGTGTTCTGCGACGGCACCGCCGTACATATTCCCGGGGAATATACCTATCCATTGTGCCGGGATTTGATCGACGAGTTCGTCACCGTTACCAACAATGAAGTCTGCCAGGCCATCCGGGCCATGTGGGAATCTTCCCGCGTTGTTCCGGAACCGTCCGGAGCCATGAGCCTGGCAGGGTTCATGAAACAATGGAACGAGGGACGGATCAGGCCGGACGAAAAGAGCTTCGTCGGCATTTCCGTCGCCAACATGGACTTCACCCAGCTCACCCAGATCGCCCGCCAGGCGGGAATCGGCAACCATGAGACGCGCTATCTGCGCATCTCCATGGCCTCCAAGCGCGGCCAGGTACTCAAGTACCTGCGCCACATGCCCCCGGCCACCACGCTGGTGGACGTGCAGTACGGCAAGACGGAGGGAGACACGCAGTACCCCGTATTCGGAATCGCCGCTTCCGACGAAGATCTGGACACCATCCGCACCACCCTGAAAAAGAAGGGCATCGAGTTCGAAGACATCAGCGAAGACGACGACGTGCGCTTCCGCATGATCCATTATCAGGCGGAGTTGTGCGAACACCCCCTGTTCGTCCATATCGAGTTTCCCGAACGCGCCGGAGCCTTCCTGGATTTCATGGAACGCATCGCTGATCTCGCATCCCTGTGCTACTTCAATTACACCTACACGGGGGAACGCGTAGGCCGCGCCCTGGTAGGCATGGAATTCGAATCCGCAGAAGACCGGGAAACCATTCGGAAGCGCATGGCCGGATTCACCCGGAACATCATCCGCTCCATCCGGGAAATTTCTCCGGAAGCCTTCCACCGGATCATGGGAAAGGGGGCCCTGAGCATCGGCAGCCAGACACGGGAAACCGGGAACTAGGAACTGTTCATCCGGCCCGATTCCCTGCCACTTACTATTTATTCCCTCCCATGCTTCCCCCCATCATTCTGGCTTCCCAGTCCCCGCGGCGGAAAGACCTGCTGACGGCGGCAGGGGTGGATTTTTCCACCGTCGTCCGGGACACGGACGAGTTGAAGGACACCTCCATGCCGCCACAGGATTTGTGCCTGTATAATGCCCAAGCCAAAGCGGCGGCCGTATTCCGGGAATATCCCCACGCTACCGTCATCGGCGCGGATACCCTCGTTTTTCTGGACGGCATTCCCCTGGGCAAGCCCCGCGACACGGAAGACGCCCGCGCCATGCTGCGGATGCTTTCCGGACGCACGCATCATGGGTGCACGGCAGGCTCCATCCAGTCTCCGCTGGGCAGGAAGGACATCGCCGTCCTGACGGAAGTCACCTTCCGGGAACTGTCTGACGGAGACATCCGCCGCTACATGGCACTGGTTCATGTGATGGACAAGGCCGGAGCCTATGCCTTTCAGGAACATGGAGACATGATCATCGCCTCCACGCGCGGAGATACGGACAACGTGATCGGCCTGCCGGTGGCGGACGTGATGCATTGCCTGCGTTCCTGGGGATATTGAACGGAACGGATGCCCGGAAACATTCCATCGGAAGCACAACGGCCTCTCCCGTCCACTCGGAACGGAAATCACGCATCCAATTTTCCGTTCCGCGGGAAGATGGCTTTCATCCCGGAACCGGAAGATTACCGTCTTTCCCGATGAAACAGCCTTACGAAAACATGGCGGAAAAATTCCGTACTCCCCGGATTCCCTGCCTCTCCTGATCCCGTCCCCCGGCTTTCGCCTCTTTTCCCGCTCATTCTTCGCAGGAAGGTTCCGCCAGGAACTGGCTTACCTTGTTGTAAAACGCCACGGGCAGAACGGCTTCCACCAGGGCGCCTTCCTCCACATATTCCGTGGAAATCACCATGCCCTCGCTGTGCATGGCGGCGGCCAGGTCACTCCTCGTGTAGGGAATCAGGAACCGGGCGCGCCGGACGCGGCTTTCCAGCATTTCCACGCAGGCGCGCAGCAGGTCTTCCGTCCCCTGCCCTTCCCGCACGGACATGCACACCAGGCTTCCGTTGAAATGGGGAGCCAGGCGCTCCGTCAACGCGGCCCGCTCCTCCTCCGGCACTAGGTCCAGCTTGTTCAGAACCACGATCATGGGCTTGTCCCCCGCACCCAGTTCCCCGAGCACTTCCAGCGTGGTTTCATAATGGCGCACGGCTTCCGGGTCGGAGGCGTCCACCACCTGCACCAGAAAATCCGCCAGAACGGCTTCTTCCAACGTTGACTTGAACGCCTCCACCAGCCGGTGGGGCAGGTTGCGGATGAAGCCGACCGTATCCGTCAGCAGCAAAGGCTGTCCATTGGGCAGTTCTATCTTCCTCGTCGTGGTATCCAGCGTGGCGAAGAGCATGTCCCTGGCCATGACTTCCGAGCCGGACACCAGGGAAAGCAGGGACGACTTACCCGCGTTGGTGTACCCCACGATCGCGGCCGTGGCAACGGCCTGCCGCTCGCGCTCCTTGCGCTGCGTGGCGCGCTGCCGGGTAACCATGACCAGTTCCTTCTGGATGGCTTCAATTCTGGCGCGGGCCAGGCGGCGGTCCACTTCAATCTGTTTCTCCCCCTCGCCCCTGGCGGCGCCTCCGCCGCCCTTCCCGCCTCCGGAACCGCCGCCCTGGCGGTCCAGGTGGCTCCACATGCGGGCCATGCGCGGCAGGGAGTACTGCATGCGGGCCAGTTCCACCTGGAGCGTGGCTTCACGCGTACGGGCACGCTTGGCAAAAATGTCCAGAATGACTTCTTCGCGGTCAATCACGCATTCGTCAATCAACCGTTCCCATTCCCTCTGCTGGGACGGCGCCAGCATGTTGTCAAATACCACGCAGTCCGCCCCGCAATCCACGGCAAGCTGCTTCACCTCCTGGGCCTTCCCCGTGCCGCACAGGAATTTGGCGTGCATGTCCCGGGACTTGACAAGGTGCTTGCCCACTATGCCGATGCCGAGGTTGGAGACAAGGTCTTCCAGCTCGTCCAGCATGGCCTGCTTTTCCCCCGCCTCGGAAGGATCAAAATAGATGGAAACAAGCATGGCCCGTTCCACCATTTCCGGCTTTTCGCGGATTTCAAACATAGGGGCCTGTTAACGGAATTGCTTGCTGGAAGTAGGCTTGTAATCCTTCAGCGCAGATTCCGGATACTGGTTGCAATTACAGCCGCAGGAAGAAAGGAAGCCGGCCACGCAGGCCAGCGTCAGAAAACCGATCAGTCTCATGCAGCTATGAGAACCCGTACGGAGCTCCGGAATCAAGCAAATTCTACTGCATAAACGGCCTGATCAACGACGGATGCGATCACTTTTCCGGACGTTTTTCCCAAACCGGCTCTATTCCGCATCAGTGTTCCCTTCGGGCTTTTCTTCCGCGTCCAGCGCGGCCATCCACAGATTCCATTGTTCGATGAAGGCCCGGTCCATCTGGAGCAGGGCATTTTCCTGCTGGGTGAGGGAGATGGTCTGCGTGAGACTCCCGAAAATAAGAAGGGGCTTGGAGTATGTATCCGCCACAGGAGTGAATTCCGCAGGCTTTTTCTGACGGCATTCCCGTGCCAGCGCATGCAGCGAGTTGAATGCCAGGTCATCCCAGCTGACTTTATAGGCATCGCTGCCTTCCCTGCTTTCCAATGGTTCCACCGTAAGCAAATGCCCCTCCATGCCCGTCACGCGGACCTTGTCCCCGTTTTTCAGAACGAGCGGCTTCCACGGCTTCTTTTCCACCAGTCCGGGCAGAATCTTCTCCAGACGGGAGAACAGCGGCTTCATCCGGTCCGTCATTTCCCGCCGGGCGGCCAGCTTGCTTTTCACGATGGGGGAAGAAACCACCGCCTCCGCATTGCGATAAGCAGTGGAAACCTGTTCATAATCCCCCGTTTTTTCCATGATGCCGGCCGCTTCACGGCAAATGTCGTCATAGCTGCGGAACTGCGCGGCGCGCAGGGCTTCCTGCCGGGCGGCCTCTTCCTGCGCCTTCTTCCGTTCTTCCTTTTCCTTGAGTTCGGCCAGCCGGACGGCTTCCGCGGCCTCCCAGTCCCTGGCCTTCTGGTACTGCATCCGGAGATGGTCCAGAATTCCTTCCAGAGCGGCATAGGACGGAGGCAGGGAGGGAACCTCCCCCGTCATCATCTGTTCACGGAGAAAGTCTGCGGCGGACCGTTTGGCCTCCACTTCCGCAACCGATTTTTCCGGCATGTCCTTCACCTGTATCAGGCGTTCATACTGCACGGTATATTCCTTCAGGTTGCTGAGCCACGCGGAGGCCAGCTCCCGCACGCTCCGGTCCCTGTCGTCGGCGGTTTCTCCGGCAATGAGATCGCGGAAAGCTCCGTATTCAGGCCACATCCCGCCGAGGTACCAGCATTTGAGCGCCATTCCCGCATAATAATGCACGGCCAGGTCGGAATTGCTCCGCAGGCCGGGCATTCTGGAATTCCAGTCCTTGGCGCCCAGGTACATGACCAGGTTGCTGACGTCCCGGGAGCGTTCCAGCTCCACAGGGTCCTTGCAGTCCCGCACCTTTTTGCCCAGCTCTTCCAGCCGCACGACTCCTTCCGGAAACTGTCCCCTCGCCCACATGCACAAAACCTGGTTCACTCCCGCCCAGACGGCGGTGGAAAGCGGGCAGTCCGGCTGGTCCGCCAGATCTCCGAACATGGCCGCCGCCTTCACCAGATCCCCCCGGTTCACGGATTTCTGAGCCTCGTTGAACAAATTGCCGAAGCGGATGCTCCGCTCCAGCCTGGATTCCACGGCAGCGGCATCCTCCGCGGGCGTTCCCGTTCCCACGGTGGGGGGCTGGACCGGAGGAACGGCGGCGGAAGCGGCATGTGCGGCTTTGCGCCAGGAGATGACGCCCCACGTCCCCAGAGCCAGAATCGCCAGGGAAGCAAGGGACAGAATAAACACCAGACGGTGCTTCCTGCGCCGGGCGCGCCGGGCATCAGAGGCACGCCGTTCCGCCCAGGTCAGGCCGGTCTCCTGCATGCCCCGGGCATATTCCTCCTGGGCCTGTTCCACGGCAGCCATCAGCTCCGGATAGGAGGAGAAGCGGTCCTCCTTGTTGAAGGCCATCAATTTGTCCACGATGAAACAGGTCAGCGGGGAAATGTCGTTCACCACCTGGTCCAGCGGGGGAAGGTTTTTCTTGCTTTCCAGCAGGATGTCCGACGACTGGGAGGCATCCACCCGGGGCGGGGCGCCTACCAGCATATGGTACATAGTGGCCCCCAGGGCGTACATGTCCGTGCGGAAATCTTCCTCCCCGCGCAACAGGGTTTCCGGAGCGGCGTAATAGGGAGTTACCCATATTTCCCGTTCCATGTCGGACTCGCTGTGCAGCAGGGACAGGCCGAAATCCACGATCTTGGCTTCTCCGTCCGGAGCCTGGAGAACATTGGCGGGCTTGATGTCCCGGTGCATGAGGCCCGCATTCCAGGCGGCGTCCAGGCCGCGCACGATGTCCAGGGCTATGGACAGCACCTTGTCTTCCGGCACGCGTTCCTCCGCCGTAATCAGGGAATCCAGGCCATTGCCCTCCACCAATTCCATGGCAATGTAAAACAGTCCCTGGTCATGCCCCACGGCATAAATCTGCACCAGGTTTTCATGGGATACCCTGGCCATGATCTGGGCCTCCCTTTCAAATCGTTCGCTGCGGACGGCATCCCCCGCATACGTTTCATTCAATACCTTCAGGGCCACTTCACGCCCCAGCACGGAATCTTCCGCACGGAAAACCTCGCTCTTGCCGCCCTTCCCCAGCTTCCCGGTGATCCGGTAAGGCCCCATGCGCGTCTTGACACGGGTCATGGCTCCGCAATTCGGACAAACGGCATTCGCGTAAGGAGGCAGCAGGGAAATGTCCATGGCCTGCCCGCACTCCGGACAATTGATGATGTTGTCTTGCTGGGAACTCATGAATGCACAGCCGTCTGCGGAAGAAAGAATGGAAAAACGGAGGCGTCCCTTCCACGTCCTTTTTTGTTTTTTGAGCAGCCGGAAAAACCGGCCGGGGGACGCATGCTCCGTATATGGCAAGGAGGGACCCTGTCCGGGTCCCTCCTGTAAATTCCATCCGTTTGTCAGGAAATAGCCGGCAGAGAGGCCGCCGCTACGGCCTGGCCGTGGCGCTTGGTCTTTTCATCCGGCACGCGCAGCTGGATCTTCAACTGCGGGAATTCGGTGCGCAGCACTTCTTCAGCCTTGTCAATGATGATCTGGCCGCCGTCCCCGGAAGCCACACGGCCCAGGAAGAGCAGGTTGCGGATATCGTAAAACCTGGCGTAGTGCGCGATGGCATAGCCGAAGTGCACGCCGATGGTTTCATAAATCTTGCGGGCGCGTTCGTCGCCTTCGGCCATGGCGGCCTGCACCTTCTTGAGCTGTTCCGGGAAGGGCATGCCTTCAAACTGGAACCCGGCGCGGGGGGCCAGACGGGCCACGGCCTGCTGGGAGAAGTAGAGGGCGCCCACGCCCATGTCCTTGGACCATTCGTCCACGCCGCCTTCCTCGGACTAATCCACGGGGGCGAAGGCGAGTTCGCTCAGCCAGGGCTTGATGTGGCCTTCCGGGTCCACGTAGCCGGCGGCCTCGGAAGTGCCCATGGCGACGCCGAGCACGGCGTTGTCGTTCATGCCCATGGCTCCGGCGAGGGCGGTCACTTCACCGTCGTTCACCACTTCAAAGGGGATGTTGTTCCATTTTTCCTTCTGCAGGGTGCGGAACACCTTGCCCAGGGTCTTTTCAATATCCTCCTGGCTCACGCCGCGGAAGAGGGAGGAGGTGCGCACCTCGCTGTTGATGATGACGCCGGCGGAGGAGCCGCCGATGGCGTCCACGCGCGGAAGATGGGCGGCGGCGCGTTCCAGGGAGTCCTGGATGCCTTCAATGTGGTACTGCGGGTCCTTCTGGAAATACGGGTCCCACACGACTTCTTCGGAGAAAACCACTTCCCCGTTGACCACGGCGGCGCACTTGCGGTCGGAGCCGCCCAGGTCAAAGCCGATGCGGTAGCCGTCCAGATTGCGGCCCAGCGTCATGGAGCCGGAATATTCGTCAGGCAGTTCCTCTACGGATACCTTCTTCACCTCAATCGGGGAGCCGTAAATCTTCTTGCCGATGAAGTCCCAGTCAAACTCACGGATGCCGCCCTTGCAATAGCGGGAGGCCAGCATGTCCGCAATGGCGTCATCACCGGCAACAAGGATGATGTTGCCGCCCTTCTGCCACAGCAGGAATTTCACGATGCGTTCCACATAGGTTTCATTCAGGGCAACGTTTTCTCCGGTATGGGGAAGAAGCTTGCCGGACCAGCGGAAGCAGGTCCCGTCATTGCGGGTCAGGGCGATATCCACTTGATGGGAGGCAGGATCGGCAGCAGCTTTGGCTTCAAATGCTTGATTCCAAAGAACGGCCGGCACAAAGCCGGGGTCCAGCACGGGCGTGATTTTGGGTTGAATATTCATGGCGATAATCCGTTGCGAACGTAGCATACCCGCTTTTCCTTGAAAAGTATTCATTCCCTTCCGAATGATTTTTTTTCAGGAACGCGGCGCGATAGCTCACTTTCTTCTGGCAAATCGCCATATTTCCACTAAAGAAGCATGTACCTTTCCCCGGCCAGCGCCGCGTTGCCGGGAACGGCGCGTCATTCCAAGCTCATCTGCCCCATGAATGAATTAACGGACCAGCTCATCACCCTGTTTTCGGCCACCTTGATCGCCATCATGCTTATCGCCGTAGCAGCGGGCGTGTGCCGCCAGTCCCAGGCTCACGGCATGAAGCGTCCGCTGAAATGGAATATTCCCGTCGATCATCTGGACGGACTGGACATGGCAATGTGCGGCATCGTGGTCCTGTACTTCAGCATGGGCGCCCTGATGGCCGCGGCCACGCCTCCCGGCGCTTCCGCCCCGCCCACCACCACAAACATGGAGCTGGACAGCTACAAGGTATTCAACGGCACCTGCCTGAACCTCATTCTGGCCTTCGTCCTGCTGGTGCGCATGTTCCACAGCGGCAGAATGGAGGCCCTGGGACTGAAGAAGCATTCCCTGAAAATCCTGTTTTACGCGCCCGTCTACGGCTACCTGCTGGTTCTCGCGCTCCATTTCCTTCTGGCCCAGATGGGGCTGTTCGAATGGATTGAGCGGGTGACCCACGCCCCGGCGGAACAATCCATCGTCTCCGTGCTCCGGCATTCCGACAACATCCTTCTCATTGTCGTCATCTGCTTCAGCGACGCCATTGCCGCGCCCATCGTGGAGGAACTCATTTTCCGGGGCTACCTGTATCCCATCATGAAAAAATACACGGGAGCGTGGTTCGCCCTGATCAGCAGTTCCCTTCTCTTCGGCATCATCCACGTAAGCCTGGTTCCCCTGATTCCCCTGGCCCTGTTCGGGGCCATCCTGGTGCTGCTGTACGAATACACCGAATCCATCTGGACGCCCATCATCGCCCACTGCATTTTCAACACCGCCACCCTGGTCAACATCCTCTACCCCGGCCTGCTGCTGCCTTATGGCTCATGATCCCGCCATCCGCCAGGTGGGGGAAGACTCGCTCATACGCCGCCTTCTTCCCCTGATGACCGTCAACGACGGGCTGATCACCGGACCCGGAGACGACTGCGCCGTAGCCAGAGGCGCCAGGGGAGCGGACCTGCTCCTGAAGACCGACTGCGTGGTGGAAGGCATGCACTTCCTCCCCGACATGGAACCGGAACTGATCGGCAGGAAGGCTCTGGCGCGCGCCGTATCGGACATCGGAGCCATGGGGGGCGTGCCGCGCCATGCGCTGGTCACCCTGCTGATTCACGCGGACCGCCCCGTCTCCCAGGTGGAAGGCATTTATACGGGGATGCGGCGCTTGGCGGAACAATTCGGCATCAGCCTGGCGGGAGGGGAAAGCTCCGGCCTGCCGTCCGACGGGCTGATCATCAGCGTGGCCCTGACCGGGGAAGTCCCGGAAGGAAAGGCCGTCCTGCGCAGCACTGCCCATGCGGGCGACCTGATTGCCGTCACGGGCGTGCTGGGCGGCAGCTTCCCCACGGAACACCACCTTACGTTCACGCCCAGAGTCAGGGAAGGCGGCATTCTGGCCGCCTCCGGACTGGTCACGGCCATGATGGACCTTTCCGACGGGCTCGGCGCCGACCTGCCGCGCTTGGCCGCCGCCTCCGGGCTGGGATTCCGGGTACAGGAAGAACTGCTGCCGGTCCGGCAGGGATTCACGGCGGACCAGGCCGTTGCGGACGGAGAAGATTACGAACTGCTGATGACCTTCCCCCCCCGCCGCCGTGAAGAAATCCTGCGCGTGGCCTCCGAACGTTTCCCGGAAACGCCCCTCACCGTCATCGGTGAAATGACGCCGGAACCTTCCTCATCCCTCCCCGGAGGATACAGGCATTTCCAATAACCGGCGGCTCCGGAAAAACAGGAGGCCGGAAAAAGCCGAAGAAAGGGCCTGAAAAGAGTTATTCCGCCGGCTGCCCGCTTTCCTGCTCCTGCTGAATATAGGGCAGAAGCTGTTCATACGTGGCCTTGCCCAGGTAGCGCTTGATGGCACGTTCCGGAGTCTTGAAAATATCCACCAGAATGAGGCAGTCCAGCACATCGCCGAAGTTCTTGTCCACACCGAAGGAAAGTATCTTCCCGTTCAGTTTGATATACTGGCGGAGCAGCACGGGAATTCCCTTGCCGTCCTCCTCCACGTCCGCCACCAGCTGAGACAATCCCTGCGCATCCGTCAGGCCGATGGGCAAAATGCAGGATTCCGACCTCTTCAGGTCCGCCTTGCGCGGCGGATTGTAGGCCTTGACCTCCCGGCTCAGTTCCGGCTCCATTTCATGCGCTTTCAGGTAGGAGACGATCAGGGCGCGGGAAAGATTGGAATAGTCGCGGGAAATGCTCACCGTCCCGAACAAATAGCGGTAATGGTGGTTGCGGGCCATGAACTGGCCGATGCCCTCCCAGATGAAACCGAGAGCCAGCGGCCTTTTCTGGTATTCCGGCACAATAAAGGCGCGGCCCATCTCCAGGGATCGGTCCAGGACTTTGAGGGCCGCCGGGGAGAATGAGAAATATTCTCCCTTGTACAGCCCCTTCACCCCGTAGCGGGCAATGATCTTGTCCGTCTCTCCCATGCGGTAGGCGCCCGCAATCTTCTTCTGGACGCGGTCCCAGAGGAACAGGTGCTTGTAATGGTTATCGTACGTGTCCAGGTCGCATGCCTTGCCGGACCCTTCCCCCACCTGGCGGAACGTGTATTCCCTCAGGCGGCCTATTTCAATCAGGATTTTGGGAATCTGGAGGGCATCCGCCACGTACACGTCCCAGTCCCCGTTCTCCTGCCGCGCGTGCAGGCACTCCGCAGGAAGGGCGTCGATTTCCGTCTGTATGTCGTTGGGGGGCACGGGAGGAATCAGGGA
>ENA-ORLH01000142-ORLH01000142.1-human-gut-metagenome-genome-assembly--contig:-NODE-142-length-12754-cov-5.5013_pt1 | contig 12754 bp, 17 predicted proteins | sample MGYA00243069_ERZ508828 | MGnify/ENA primary metagenome ERZ508828 (study PRJEB26277, sample SAMN04329793) | human gut metagenome | biome: human-associated habitat | host: Homo sapiens | place: USA... | reverse complement strand
CTTCATGAAGTCCTTCTCGCGCAGCTCACGGGCAACGGGTCCAAAGATACGGGTTCCGCGCGGCAGCATCGCATAGTTGATGATAACGGCAGCGTTGTCATCAAACTTGATGTAAGAGCCGTCGGGACGCCGCTTGTTCTTGCGCATACGGACGATAACCGCCTTCACGACGTCGCCCTTCTTCACGGTGCCGCCGGGGGTCGCGGTCTTGACGCTGGCCACGATGACATCACCGATGGAACCGTCACGCCGGAAAGAACCGCCCAGCACGCGGATGCACATGATTTCCTTGGCGCCGGAGTTATCGGCGACCTTAAGCCGGGTTTGCGGCTGAATCATAGGGTTTTTCCTCCTTACATGACAGCGGGATTACTTGGCCTTCTCGATGATTTCGACCAGGCGCCAGCGCTTGTCGTGGGACAGCGGACGAGTTTCCATCACGCGGATGGTATCGCCGACGCCGCACTCATTGTTTTCGTCATGAACCTTGAGCTTCGAGGTCTGGTTCATGATTTTGCCGTACAGGGGATGACGGACGCGCGTCTTGATCTGAATGGTGACGGTCTTGTCCATCTTGTCGGACACGACGACGCCGATACGGGTCTTGCGCAGTCCGCGCTCCTGAGTGTTGTTCGTTTCAGACATGGCAGCAGCTGCCTCCTTCCAATCTCACTTACGCCTGCTCCAGCTGGCGCAGCACGGTCTTGGCGCGGGCAATGTCGCGCTTAACCGCAGTAATCTGCATGGTGTTCTGCAGCTGGCCGGTAGCGAGCTGGAAACGAAGGGTGAAGAGATCCTTCTTCAGCTCAGCGACCTTTTCGGTCAGCTGTTCCTTGCTCATGGACGTGAATTCATTCGCTTTCATTACTCTTCACCACCCGCTTCGGTCACGGCTTCGTCAGCACGCTTGATGAACTTGGTCTTCAGGGGCAGCTTGTGGGCAGCCAGGCGCAGGGCTTCGCGAGCGGCTTCTTCGGGCACGCCAGCGATTTCAAACAGCACGCGGCCGGGCTTGACAACTGCAACCCAGTATTCCGGAGAGCCCTTGCCGAAACCCCTTCGGGTTTCACCAGTCTTATCAGTAACGGGCTGAGCGGGGAAACTCTTATTCCACTCCTGACTGCCACGCGTGGTGTTACGGGGCAGGGCGATACGGGCGGCCTCAATCTGCTGAGAGGTAACCCAGCAGGGCTCAGTGGCCTGAAGGCCGTATTCACCGTAAGCGAGGAAGTTGCCGCGATGAGCAGCACCCTTCATGCGGCCGCGGAAAACCTTGCGGCGCTTGACTCTCTTGGGCATCAGCATGGGTTACTTAACCTCCTTCGCGACCGGAGCCTTCTTAGCCTTCGGCAGGATCTGACCCTTGTAGATCCAAACCTTCACGCCCAGACGGCCATAGGTGGTCTTGGCTTCAGCGAAGCCGTAGTCGATGTTGGCGCGCAGGGTCTGCAGCGGGATGGAGCCATCATGATAGTGCTCGGTGCGGGCAATGTCCGCGCCGCCCAGACGACCAGAAACGCTGGTCTTGATACCCTTCACGCCGGGGAGCTTCATCGCGCGCTGCTGCGCCTGCTTCAGGGCACGGCGGAAGCTGATGCGCTTCTCCAGCTGCTGAGCGATGTTCTCCGCCACCAGCTGCGCGTCCGCATCGGGCTGCTTGATCTCCATCACGTTGATCTGCGCCGGACGGCCGAGCTGCTTGGTCACTTCCGCCTTCAGCTGCTCGATGGTAGCACCCTTCGGGCCGATGATCATGCCGGGCTTGCTGGTCATGATGTTGACGGTCACGTCCTTAGCGGTGCGTTCAATGTCGATGCGGCTGATGCCGGCAGCATAGTACTTTTCCTTAATCATCTTGCGAAGCTTGAAGTCTTCAACCAGGTTGTTGGCGAAGTCCTTCTTGTCCGCATACCAGCGGGTGCTCCAGCCGAAGATGACGCCCACGCGAGCTCCGTGGGGATTGACTTTCTGACCCATGGATAAACCTCCTTACGCCTTCTTCTGGTCCAGCACCACGCTGATGTGGCTGGTGCGCTTGAGCATGGGGGACGCGCTGCCGCGGCTGCGGGCAACGTAGCGCTTGAGCGTCGGGCCGGGGTTTGCGTAAACCTCAGCAACGTACAGCTCCTTGCGGTCCAGCTCCTGGTTGTTCACCGCGTTGGCGATGGCGCTATTGAGCACCTTCAGCACAACGGGGGAAGCGGCCTTGGGGGTGTAGGTCAGAATCGCGGCGGCTTCGTCCACATTCTTGCCACGGATCAGGTCGATAACGATCTTCACCTTGCGAGGAGAGATGCGAACGTACTTAGCAATAGCCTTCGGACGCTTGTCGGCGGACGCCTGACGAGCCTGCGTCTTCGTCTTCGAACGGGTTGCCATATCGTTTCACTCCTCTCTTACTTGCGGGCAGTCGCCTTGTCACCCGCGTGACCCTTAAAGGTACGGGTGGGCGCGAATTCGCCCAGCTTGTGACCGACCATATCCTCGGTCACATAGACCGGAACATGCTTGCGGCCATCGTGCACGGCGATGGTGTGGCCAACGAAATCCGGGAAAATCGTGGAGGAACGGGACCAGGTCTTGACCACGTTCTTCTTGCCGGACTTGTTCATCTCAACAATGCGCTTCATCAGCGCAGATTCAACATAGGGGCCCTTCTTAATAGAGCGGCTCATTGGTTGGCTGCCTCCTTCCTGTAGGATGCGCGATTACTTGCCAGCGCGCTTGACGATCATCTTGTTGGAATACTTCTTGTGCTTGCGGGTCTTCAGGCCCAGAGCGGGCTTGCCCCACGGAGTCACAGGAGCCGGCAGACCAACGGGGCTCTTGCCCTCGCCGCCGCCATGCGGGTGATCGTTCGGGTTCATGACGACGCCGCGGACGGTCGGACGCACGCCCATATGACGGACGCGGCCAGCCTTGCCCAGGCGGACGTTCTCATGGTCGGTGTTGCCGACGGTGCCGATGGTCGCCTTCGCGTTCAGCGGCAGCTTGCGCATTTCACCGGAGGGCAGACGGACGGTCGCAAAGCCGCTTTCCTTCGCCATGAGCTGCGCGCTCATGCCGGCGGAACGAACCAGCTGACCGCCGCGGCCGGGCTTGAGCTCCAGGTTGTGGATCAGCGTGCCGACCGGGATGTTCGCCAGCGGCAGCGCGTTGCCGGGCTTGATGTCCGCGTTCTCGGAGGACACCACGGTGTCGCCCACATTCAGGCCCAGAGGAGCCAGAATGTAGCGCTTCTCGCCGTCGGCGTAGAACAGCAGGGCGATGAACGCGCTGCGGTTCGGGTCGTACTCAATCGCGGCAACCTTCGCCGGAATTTCCAGCTTGTTGCGCTTGAAATCAATCACGCGGTACTTGATCTTGTTGCCGCCGCCCTGATGACGGACGGTGATCTTGCCCTGCTTGTTGCGGCCGGCGTTCTTCTTGAGGTATTCCACCAAGCTCTTCTCAGGAGACTTCTTGGTGATTTCCTCATAGGTCAGAACCGACATAAAGCGCCGGGCGGGCGAAGTCGGCTTATAAGTGCGGATAGCCATGTTTCTTGTCCTCCCTGCTTTACTCGCCCATGCCTTCGAAGAACTTAATCGGCTTAGAGTCCTTCTTCAGCGTAACATAGGCTTTCTTGACTTCCGGGGTGCGGCCTTCACTGCGGCCCTGACGCTTGATCTTGCCGATCGTGCGCAGGGTATTGACCTTTTCGACCTTCACGCCATCTTCCGCGAAAACCGCTTCAACAGCCTGCTTGATCTCGGTCTTGGTGGCATTGATGGCCACTTCAAACACGTACTTCTTATCGGCAAAACCGTCGTACGCTTTTTCGGTCAGCACCGGGCGAATAATCACGTCGTGCACGGACTTCATTACGCGTACACCTCCTCAACAGAAGCGACGGCAGCCTTGGTCAGGACGACCTTGCCGGCGTTCAGGATGTCATAAACATTCAGGGTGTTGACGTAGGTGGTCATTGCCTGCGGCAGGTTCGCCGTGGCGCGAACCACGTTCTCGTCCTTTTCCGGCAGCACGACCAGCGCCTTCTTTTCAGCGCCCAGCTTCTTCAGCACGTTCGCCATCAGCTTGGTCTTGCCTTCGGAGAGGGTCAGCTCGTCCACCACGCTGATGGCGCCGTCGTTGAGCTTGGAGGTCAGCGCGCGCTTGAAAGCATGGCGGCGACCCTTCTTCGGCACAGCGATCACATAATCGCGGGGCTTGGGGGCGAACACGACGCCGCCGTGACGGAACTGCGGAGCGCGGTTGCCATGATGACGAGCATTGCCGGTGCCCTTCTGACGGTAGATCTTGCGACCACCGCCGCGGACTTCCGTGCGGGTCTTGGCACTCTGCGTGCCCTGGCGCTGTGCGGCCAGATAGGAACGGACGACCAGATGCATAGCGGCGACATTAACGTCGGACGCGAAGATCGCATCGCTCAGTTCAATCTCGCCAATGGCCGCGCCTTCCATATTGTAAAGAGCAGTCTTAGCCATTGTTCAATCCTCCTCGCGGCATCACTTGACCGTGTCGCGGATGACCAGCAGGCCTTCGTTGGCAGCGGGCTCAGCGCCCTTGACCAGCAGCAGGCCGCGTTCAGCATCCACAGACACGACTTCCAGGTTCTGAACAGTCACACGATCCACGCCGTAATGGCCGCCCATGTGCTTGTTCTTGAACACGCGGGAAGGATCGGAGTTAGCGGACATGGAGCCGACGCCGCGATGATACTTGGAGCCGTGCGCCATAGGGCCGGTGTGCTGATTCCAGCGGGCCACCGGGCCGGTGAAGCCATGGCCCTTGGAGGTGCCGGTCACGTCGATCTTGTCGCCCGCGACGAACTGGTCAACCTTCAGCACATCATTGACCTTGTAACCAGAGCAGTCATCGAAGCGGAATTCGCGCAGCACGCGCTTGGCTTCGACGCCAGCCTTCTTGTAGTGGCCCTGAACCGGCTTGCTGAGCAACTTCTCAGCGCGCTTCTCGGTCAGCTCGCCAAAACCAACCTGAACGGCGTTGTAGCCATCAGATTCGACAGTCTTGGTCTGCACAACCGTGCAGGGGCCGGCCTTGATCACAGTGACCGGAACAAGACGGCCATCTTCGGTGAAGATCTGCGTCATGCCGATCTTCTTACCCACGATCGCTTTCTTCATTGTTTCGTCCTCCTGCCTTACAGCTTCATTTCAAATTCGACACCAGCAGGAAGTTCAAGCTTCGACATGGCGTCCACGGTCTTGGCGCTGGCGTTCATGATGTCGATCAGGCGCTTATGGGTACGGCGCTCGAACTGCTCGCGGCTGTCCTTGTACTTGTGGGTAGCGCGCAGGATGGTCACGATTTCCTTCTCCGTGGGGAGCGGAATCGGGCCCGACACACGGGCGCCGGTGCGCTTGGCAGTCTCGACAATCCGCTCTGCGGACTGATCGATCAGGGTGTGCCCATAGCTCTTGAGCTGGAGGCGGAGTTTCTGGGTGGCCATTGATTTACCTCCTAATGTCGTCTCGTTGGCGCCGGCCGGCGTCCACTGCAGGTGCGGTCGCCGCTGCGCTTCGAGTCCGTCGCCCGATTGTCGGGCTGGTCCGCGCTAATTACCCGCCATGGCCTGGCGGCAACTTAGCACATCATCCCTGTACAGACAACACTCTGATTATATCAGATACACTTGCAAATTGCAAGGGGTTTTGCGCAGTTTTTTCAGGAAAATTTTCAGCTTTTTTCACTTTCTCGACCCGCAAAACCCGCCCTGTGCCCGCATTTGCAATCTTTCGGCAGATACTCGTTATCTAGTGGGTCCTAGTTTGGAGCGTGTTTGCCCCTTTTGCCCTTGTTATCCGCACTTTTTGCATTTTGTATTCCGCAGCATGTTGATTTTCCTGCTCTTGCGTCAAGTTTTATTCACACTTGTCCGTGTGTATCTACTTTCAATGTCGCTGACTTGCCGTTTTTTTGACGAACGTTCGGACTTCCATATATATCGCTGAATCTTCCTCTCTCCCCTTTTCCGCACAAAAAAAGCACCCGGTTTTCCGCCGGATGCCTGCCTGATTTGGCTGCTGCATTTGTCCATTATGGGATACGCTGATAATGTCCGCCCGCTTCGCACTGGTAGAAGCCCAAGTGTCCGTCCTCCGTCAGTGCCGCATGATAGCGCTCATACGTCCCGTTGCTGGTGTTGCTGAGGATGAAGTCGTGCGCATACCCATTCGTTCCGCCGACAATCTGCCATTGGAACATTCCGGCGCTTTCCGGATTCATATCCGCGGTGATGCCATCGGTCAAGTAGCGCATACTTTCCGACGCTTCATCCGAAATTGCGTAGCAGACGCCCTGTCCGTCCGCCATCAGCGTGAACACCCAGCCCATCAGCTCCCCGCCGCCGCAGAAGCCCCACGTCCCGCTGACGTTCGCCATCGCCGCCGCGTCCACCGTGTCGTTCATCTGTACGCTCATCAGCGGCACGAAGCCCCACAGCATCGTGCCGTCCCGCATTGTCGCGCGCGCATAGACCCAGAACGGGTCGTACTGCGCCAGCAGATGCACGTCTGTCAGCGTGTCCCCTTCCGCCGTGTGATACCAGCTTGTAGTGGGGTCGTCTGTCAGGAACGCGCCATCCTTGAGTGTCACGGGAATATCCGTGAGCATCACCGGCGCGCTGCCGAGCTGATTCGTATGCACCCAGCCGATACGCATCCGGCTGCTGTTGACCTCGTACCGTACGAGCGACCAGTCGCCATATTGCATCAGAAGCGTCGCGCCGCCCGCCAGCGAGACGCTTGCCTTGCCGTTTGATGCGCGGTAGGAATTTTCGTCCGGCGCGGCATACACCGGCAGCACTTTCGTACCCGTGACTTTCTCCGACCAGAAGCCGGATGCATCTTGCAGCGCCGCGTAAATGGCATTGCATTGCAGCAGCTCTTCGCGCGTCCGCGGCATCAGCAGCGGCTGATACGTCGCGAAGGGCAGTGCCCCCTCCGTTTTCCAGATGAGTCCATCTGCCGTGGCGTATGTATTCGTGTCGGCGTCATAGCGCAGGGTGAGTTCGCCAGAGCAGATGGCGGTATAGGTCTCCTGTCCATCCACCCAATCGACCAGCACCGTGCCGTCGGTGAGCGGTTCATCAGCGATTGCCGCACCCAGCGGAAGCATTGCCGCCAGCAGCAGCGCAAAAATGCGTTTCTTCATAGAAAAACCTCCCTTTGCCTATATAACGGGCAGAGGGAGAGAGAAATTCCCGAAAGAATGGAAATAATGCGTCAGTCAATCGCCAGCCTGATTCCGCACTTTCTTTCCGACGGCTGCACAATCACCGTCACAGGCTGGTTGCCGCCCCTCTCGTAGGCATAGGATTCGCCGGATGCCTGCCCGATGAGCGTTTTCCAGTTGATGTCCGTGCGAATCTGTGGGTCGCAGTTGTCGCCCTCCTGCCCCATCCAGCAGATAACCGCATCCGGGTCAACGGAAATCGTCGCGCGGGACTTGCGATTGTTCATCACCAGCGGGTTACCGTCAGAGAGCACCGCCACATACGCGCTGTCGCCGCGCCCGGTCAATGTCGAGGTCGCGATGCCCTTCTGCGACACCACGCCCATGCCCAGGAAGCGCACGTTGTAATCGCAGTCGCCCGTGAACGCGAGGATGTTCTCCGCCTCCACAGACAGCACTTCGCCGCGCGCCAGCTGATAGGCTGTCACATGCTGTCCCGCGTTCGCGTAGTACGTCTGCGAATCGCCGCCTGCAGCAGCCCCTGCTGCGGGCCAAACAGAACCTTCTCAAACGTATAGTTCTTCCCGCCAGCGCTCTCCCCCGCGATAAACGCGCCCGCCTTTGTGTACAGCACGCCGCCACCCTGACACGTCACCTTCAGCGCCAGCTCATTGACTGTCTCAAATCGAATCATCCGCTGTTCCTCCTCACGCGAGCGTCACGCCGTACAGTGCGCACTGCCCCGCCAAATCCATATGAACGCCGTTGCCGACGGGGTTGAATTTCCACTGTCCCTGATGCAGGTAGAGTTCGCCCAGCGTCATGCTGGTCACGTTCTCGAACGCGTTTCCCAGCGGATAGCTGAGGATTTCCCGCCCGTCGCGGTCGTCCAGAATGCGCAAATACACGTTTTGCAGCATTCCGAAGTGCAGTTTCTGCGTCAGCGCTTCGTCAATCGTCAGCACAAAAACGATTTTGCGGATTCGCGGGTCGATTCGCGCAATATCAACAGTAATCGTCTCCCGGTCGTCCGCGCCGCTTGGCTGAAAGCGGACACTGCCGTCGCTTGACGTCTGCTGTCCGTAGAACACAAACCCTTCATCAGACAGCACACGCCCGTTTTCGCCCAGCAAAAACGCCGACGCATCCACATCGCATCGGGAATCGTTCGCGTGCCACCCGAAACCGAACCGAATCCGCGTACACCCGCTCTCCTGCAAACGCAGCGCCGTTTTCTGCCCGCGCGCAACGGGCATAAGCATCGGCGGCATCCGGCGCGGGGTCGGCTGCACGGTCGGCTGCATCGGCTGACTGGACACTTGCAGCGTCGGCGCAGGCGTCCGATTCTGCATCGGCGGCTGCACCATGCGCATCGTCGGATGCTCCGGCATCGGCGGCCGCGGCGGTATCCGCTGCGCCTGATGATGCTGCGGCACGCTCGTTGCCTCCGGCGCATTCAGCAGCCGATCGGACAGCGCGGGCATCACGCTCTCCCGCATGTCCGGCAGACTGTCCCGCGACAGCGCCGGGCGGATGCGGTTCAACTCCTCCGTCAGCATATTTCGACTGAGCGGCGGATGGATTCGCTCTGCATAGGCCATGTTGCTCCTCCTGTGCGGCCGCGCCCGAAGAATGATTCACTCAAAGGGTGATTCACCCGCCGGAAACGCCTTCTCCATCAAAAAAGGCAAAGCGGAGACAGACGCGCCGCCCGTTCCACTTTGCCCCTTCCTATGTTGATTTTTATACTATTTCCAAATGAGAATGTGCCAAGATGCGAAGCAGATGGCGCAGTTGAATGCAGGAAATAGTATATTACACGTTCACGCCGTACGCCTTGCACAGCGCGTACAGACCGCCCTGATAGCCCGCGCCGACGGCGTTGAACTTCCACGTTGCGCCGCTGCGGTACAGTTCGCACACCACCAGCGCCGTCTCCACGGAGAAATCCTCGCCAAGGTCGTAGCGCAGTTCTTCCGTGCCGACACTATCGTTCTCGCTGGAACGGCGCGCCAGACGCACATAGGCGTTCGACACCTGACCGAAGTTCTGTCCGCGCTCCTGCGCCTCGTAGATGGTCACGGTGATGGCGATGCGCTCCACATCCGCGGGGACTTTCGTGAAGTCGATATACAGCACTTCGTCGTCGCCCTCACCCTCGCCGGTGCGGTTGTCGCCCGTGTGGGTGACGCTGCCGTCCGCGCTCTTCAGGTTGCCATAGAAGATGAAGTCCTCATCCTTGCGAACCTTGCCGTTCGCGCCCAGCAGGAACGCGGAAGCATCCAGGTCGAACTCTGCGCCGCCGCTGTAGCGGTTCGTGTCCCAGCCCAGACCAACCAGCGCCAGTGTCATGCCCTTGTCCAGAGAGATTTTCTGACCCTTAGAAAGATTCACAGCCATGCGAGTATTCCTCCTATCGTAATTTTGTATTGCTTACTGATACAGCCGCACCAGTTCCGCCAGTCGGCTCGCTTCGGTCACGCCCTGCCCGATGGCATTGAACTTCCATTCACCGTTGTGACGGTAAATTTCGCCCACAACAAGACCCGTCCGCCCGCTGTAATCATCGGAGAGGTTGAAGCGGCAGATTTCCTTCTGCGTGGACAAATCCACCAGGCGGATGAAGGCATTGCGAATCAGGCCGAAATGCTGATGGCGGACGTTCGCATCGTAGATGTTGACGACGAATACCAGCTTGTCGATGTTCGCGGGGATGTTGGGCAAGTCGACCATGATCTGTTCATCGTCGCCGTCACCCGCGCCGGTCAGGTTATCGCCCTGATGGACGATTGCGCCGCTGGAATGCACGAGATTGCCGAAATAGACGCAGCAGGTCTTGATGTCATTGCTGATGATGCGCCCATCCGCGCCGCACAGGATGACCGATGCGTCGCAGTCAATGTCCTGCGGCTTGGGCGCGAACCAGCCGCGCTTCTGCTCGACCTCGTCCCAGCCCAGACCGACCATGATTCGCTTGAGCCCCGGTTCACCCGGCTTCACAAGCGATATTTTCTGTCCCTTTTGCAGATTCACAGACATGCTATTCCCTCCCTTAATAATGATGCAGAAGTAAGAATCCACGGCTTTGCCCCAACCCCCAGCAGGGACGCTGCCCCTGCTGGGGAGTTACGCCCTTGAGCGGTGCGCATTTACACAGTTGTCTTATGTGCAGCTTGATTTTTATCGTTCGTAATTTCGTATTATACTATTTCCAGATAAGAATGCGCCAAGATGCGCCGCGAATTTTTCATTCTGGCTAACGTGAATGAAACGCAGCGTAGCAGCGCTACGCTAAGTGGAATGAGCGGACGCCAGAAGGGAAAAGGCGCAAGCAGATGGCGCAGGTGAATCTGGAAATAGTATTACTTCTTCTTAGAAGTAATCGCCTTGCGAATGATATCAATCGGGATAATCAGGAACGCAATCAGCAGGCAGACCAGCCATGCCGTCCAGCTCAGCGGCTCAACGCTCAGCACCGCGCCGCCGAAGGTCACGAACAGGAACTGCAGCACCAGCAGCGCGCCGATAACCAGCAGGAAGTTCTTGTTCCGCTCCAGATGCTCAAACGGGTTCGTGTGCTCCGTGCGGGCATTGAAGCCGTTGAAGCTGATGGCCATCATGAACGTCGCAAACACGGCGGAGTTCAGCAGCGTCGTGTCCAGCACGCCCGTGCTCCACGCACCCAGCAGATGCTGCAGCGCCGGCACAAAGCGGATGCACAGGCACATCGCCGTGATGTACAGACCGCTGACAACGACCTGCGACATCATCTTGCCCGTCACAATCGACGCGTCACGCGCAATCGGCTTTTCCTTCATGTATTCCATCAGCGCGGGTTCGCTGCCGAAGGCGATTGCCGCCAGCGTGTCCATCGCCAGATTGACGACCAGCAGCTGGATAACCGTCAGGATTTCGTTTTCACCGAACAGGGGCGCGAGGAAGCAAGTCAGCACCGCCGCAACGTTGACCGTCAGCTGGAAGATGAGGAACTTGCGGATGGACTTGAACATCGTGCGGCCGTACAGGATTGCCTTTTCGATGGACAGGAAGTTGTCGTCAAGGATGGTGATATCGCCCGCTTCCTTCGCGACTTCCGTGCCCGAACCCATCGCGAAGCCAACGTCCGCCTTCTTCAGCGCGGGCGAGTCGTTCACGCCGTCGCCGGTCATGCCGACAACCAGATTCAGTTCCTGTGCGCAGCGCACCAGACGGCTCTTGTCCGTCGGCAGCTCTCGTGACTCTACGCGCTGATTCGTCAGCTCCCTCTTGATTTCGTCGTCGCTCTTTTCCGCTAGCTCCGCGCTCGTCAGGGCGACGTCGGTATTATGCTTGAGCAGACCCGCTTCCTTCGCGATGGCGACGGCGGTTTCCTTGCGGTCGCCCGTGACCATCACGACCTGAATGCCCGCCTCCTGCACTTCGCGGATGGCGTCAACCGCTTCCTTGCGCACGTTGTCGCGAATTGCCAGCACGCACACCAGCGTCAGGCTGTCGCCGTCCGCCGTATCGCCGTCGCACTTCGCCACGCCCAGCAGACGCATCGAGCGTCCCGCCTGTTCGTCCATGTACGTCATGAGGAAATTGCGCTCGGTCAGGGGCTTCACCGCGCCGTTTTCATCCAGATACGTCTGGCAGCGGGCAATAATGCGTTCCGGCGCGCCCTTGATGTAGGTAACAACCTTGCCATTATGGTTGATGGTGACGGTCGAATACTTCTTCGCGGAGTCAAAGGCGTTGAAGTTGCGCACATCCTCGCGCGCCACGTTTGCATCCACGCCCGCGTCAACCAGGAAGGACATCAGCGCGCGGTCGGTAGAGTTGCCGCCGATGATGCTGCCGTTGGAGTAGGAGGACGAGTTGTTCAGACCGATGCCGATCGTCACTTCGTCCTTGAGCGGCAGGGGGAGCTCCTTCATCGAGGAGAACTTGCGCACGTTGCCCGTCGCGACTTCCACGACGCTCAGCTTGCCCTCGGTAATCGTGCCGGTCTTGTCGGAGAAAAGCAGCGACAGCGAGCCGGCAGTTTCCAAACCGTTGATCTTGTGCACCAGCACGTTGTCCTTCGCCATGCGCATACTCTGATAGCTCAGCAGGATGCTGGTGAGCATCGGCAGCCCTTCCGGCACAGCGCAGACGATAATCGTTACGGCCACGGTAATGGCCTCGATGGATAGGTTCACCCATTCCATAAAGGTATTGGGGATGTTGCCGCCCAGCAGTGTCCGGGCAAACACGCCCACGACGATGGCAATCGCGCCGATATAGCCGAAGGTCGAAATCTGCTTGGCGAGCTTGGCCAGCTTGACCTGCAGGGGCGTTTCACGCGTATCCTCCTGCACTTCCAGCGCCAATTCGCCAAACAGCGTCTTATCGCCGACGACCTTGACTTCCATGTAGGCTTCGCCGCTGCACACCACCGTGCCGCGGTAGACATAGCAGCGGTTCAGCAGGTCCTTGGTGTTGTAGGCTTCGCCGCTTTCGTTGACGGTCTTGGTTGCTACCTTGGTTTCGCCATTGAGCGTCGCCTGGTCAACCTTCACACGCCACTCGACAATCT
>ENA-ORLH01000137-ORLH01000137.1-human-gut-metagenome-genome-assembly--contig:-NODE-137-length-12959-cov-6.0334_pt1 | contig 12959 bp, 6 predicted proteins | sample MGYA00243069_ERZ508828 | MGnify/ENA primary metagenome ERZ508828 (study PRJEB26277, sample SAMN04329793) | human gut metagenome | biome: human-associated habitat | host: Homo sapiens | place: USA... | reverse complement strand
ATGCGTTAATAGCAGTGATTAGTCAAGGTGAAAATCACTGCAACACTGACAGTGATGTGTCGCAAATATAAGCATTACTGCTATAATAGGAAATTGTACGGATGACCTTTATCATTAAAACATTGCCACCATTTACGCTGACACTAATTGGGCGAACATGTTCATCTCGTACAACATCGTCAACTCGCCCAACAAGAACATCATCAAGGTAGATTTCCACGCTCATATTTGCATCACGATTTGTATCTTCCGATGTAACAATATTTGCCGAAAAGGTATCATATTGTCCGTCCAACTTGAACTTGGCCCATGCGGTGTCGGAAGCGTCAAAACGATACGATACGCTGTGAGTGGTTCCATATAAATCTTTAACAGAGGGAACCTGCTCACAATCAACACTGTCCAGACATTCCAAATTATCTAGGCGCTTAGAAATATCTCTCTTTAATCCGCCTTGCTCGATTACGCTATTGATTTCGTCTGAGGAATATGTATTTAATAGTGTTCCCTTAAGTATTTGAATTTGATTTTTCAAGTCGTCATTTTCGTTTTGCAGGCTTTGGACTTGTCCCTGCAACGTTGATTACAGCGGCATATAGTCAAAATCAATGCGGCCAAGGGCAACGTTGGCACCGGCCACCTGCACTTTGACGGGGTCGCCCAGCATCCAGCGTTTTCCGGTCAGCGGGTCCAGAATGCTGACGCCCTCCACCACAGTGGCTTCGCCCTTGCAGAGCTGTGCGGCAGGCACAAAGCCCTCTACGGTGTTTTCCAGCGCCACAAAAATGCCGCGCGGTGTTACACCTGCCACGGTGCCGGTGTAGACTTCGCCCAGGTGGTTGTGCATATACTCGGCCTTGTACAGGTCCTCCACATCGCGCTCAATGCGCACGGCGGAAACTTCTTGGCGGCTGGACTGCTCGCTGGCGTGGGTGGCAAAACCGGTATAATCCTTGATGAGTTCCTGCTCCGGCTTGCCCACCAGCATATCCGTCAGGATGCGATGGATGGCAAGGTCCGGGTAACGGCGAATGGGGCTGGTAAAGTGGGCATAGTCTGCCAGCACCAGGCCGTAATGGCCTTTCGGCTCCGGAGAGTAGCGAGCTTTCTGCATGCTGCGCAGGATACCGGTGTGGACCGGGATCTGGATGGGCTGACCGCGGGTTTCGTCCAGAATGGCAGAAAGCTCCAGTTGGGTGGGCACTTCCCCGGCAAAGTGGACGTTCAGGCCGCAGGCTTTCAGGGTGTTGCTCAGCTTTTCCATGCGCTCGGCATCGGGGGCTTCATGGATACGGTACACAAACGGCACATGATGGGTACGGCCCGCATTGGCAGCGCACTGGTTGGCCAGCAGCATGAACTCTTCGATCATGCACTCCGACACACCGCGGGTGCGCTTGACGATATCCACGCAGCGGCCTTCCTCGTCCATGACCAACTTGGCTTCGTCGGATTCGATGTCCATCGCGCCGCGTGCTTTGCGCAGAGCCAGGCGCTTTTCGTACAGCTCGGTCATCGCGGGCAGCTGAGCCATAACGTCTTTATATTTCGTCACCAGAGCCGGGTCATTGGAGCCGTCCAACAGAGCGTTAATTTCTTTATAAACGCCCTTGACACGGCTGCGGATGACGCTCTTGACGAACTGATAGCTATGGATATTGCCGCTTTCATCCAGCTGCATCAGGCAGGAGAACGCCAGGCGCTCCTCCCCTTCATTGAGGCTGCAGATGCCGTTGGAAAGCTGGGTGGGCAGCATGGGGATGACTTTATCCGCGTAATAGATGGAAGTTGCGCGCTCATAAGCTTCCTTATCCAGCGCGGTGTCCGGGCGGACATAGTGGCTGACATCCGCAATATGAACGCCCAGCTCATAGCCGCCGTTCTGGGTCTTCATCAGGCTGATGGCGTCGTCGATATCCTTGGTCTCGGCAGAGTCGATGGTAAAGATCGGCAGACCGCGCAGGTCGGCGCGGTGGGCAGCTTCGGCGGGGTCGATGAGAGCGTTATCATATGCGTGAGCTTCGGCCAATACCTCCTCCGGGAATTCCTGGCGGACATCACGGCCATACAGCACAGCCTTGGCGCACTCTGCTGCACGGTCGGAAGTGCCGAAGCGCTCGGCAACAGCGCAGCGGTGGTCCATATGGCGCTGGCCGCGGTTGGTCAGGATAGCACCGACCTTATCCCCCAGCTGTGCACCGTTGACGCCTTTTTTATCCAGCACAATGCGCACATCACGGCAGCCGTCCGGCTCCACGGCAAGGCGGCCGTCCTCAGTCAGCACAATGGTACCGGCAAAGGTGTTGTGCGGGGTGGTCACCTCCACCACTTCACCCTCGGCGCTGCCCTCCACACGGGGGTGGTCGAACAGTTTGATGATGATTTTATCCTGCGGCATAGCACCATGCAGGGCGCGGCCGGGAATAAAGATATCGCCGGTGCCGTCATCGCGGGACGCAAAGCCGAAGCGGGCCGCCAGTTTGACCAGTGTGCAGGGAATGCCAGCGGGGGCATCGGTATTTTCCATCACGGCAAAGCCCGGAACATAGGTACCGTTGCGGGCGGACAGCATACCGGTAGCTACCATGCCGGTTACGGTGTTGCGCAGGCGGGAATTATCCACCTGCAAAGCATTCTGCAGTTCACGCAGGGTCTGGGGGCGGTGCTTGCACGCCGCAAGAATATTTTTCTGTAATGGTGTCATGTTTTCTCCTTTGGGTTGGGCACAGGCAGCGGCCCATGCCTTTGTTTTTACTCCTCGTTTACGTCACCCTGCCACCCGGCAGGGTCCTTCCATAGCAGGCGTGGCCTTTGGTTTCGCGGCAGCACCTGCACCATTGTGACCTTTTTATTTTTCCCATAAAAAACGACCCGCGGTATTGGGCGGGTCGTTGACGGTTCCTGAATAAGGGAAAGCGGAACGCCAACAAAATTGGCCAGACCGTTCTCCTTTCATTCAATTACAAGCGGGCGCTCAGCACACCAACCAGCAGCGTAGCTACAAAGAAAACAGCGCCGCAGATTTTGGTCACTTTGGCCAGCTTGGCATCCAGGCCACGCTCGCGGCCGGCAGCCATAAAGCTGCTATCACCCATAATGGCAGCAGACAGGCCCTGCCCTTTCTGGGTCTGGGACAAAGTGAACACAACGATCAGAACCGAAACAATGATCAGCACAACGCCGAACGCGATTTCATAAGCGGTCATGGATTAACAGCAACTCCTTTTCAGGCCACAGCCAAAACGGATGTTTCGGCCTGCCCTAACTCTCATACAGGTTATAATATAACATACCAAAAAGCAAAATGCAAGAACTTTACCCTGCCTTGTGCAGAAAAAGATTGCATTGCCTTTTTTTGCTCCTTACAGACTCATCTGCTCGGTCGGGTTCTCCTGGCGGAGCAGCGAGCCGTCTGCGGGCAGGGGGCGCACGCGGTAGCGGTGCGGGGCTTTCAGTTCCAGCCCCGCCGCCAGGCGCACTTTGGCGATTCTGGCGTTCTTTTTCAACGTTACCATGTTGATACCGGCGGTATCGCGGGTAGCCTTTTCGGGAATCAGCGCACTGCCGACCAGGATCAAGCGTGGGCCACCGGTGCCGCCGCTGGTGAAGACGGCCAGCTCGGTTTCTTCCTCAATGTGCAGCATTGCGGCAAGTTCTTCCTTATCGCTATAGGCTTTCAGCAGCTTGCGGCGGTTCTGCTTGGTCATATAGCTGGCCAGCGGGATCTTTGCACACTTGCCGTTCTGGTAGAAGAACAGCATGTAACCACGGTAATCGACTGTGACCGTCATGAACAGCGGCACTTCGCCCTCTTCCATTTCCAGCTTGGAAGCGACATAATCACCCAGCACGCTGGCCTTGGTATCGGCAAATTCCGATGCGCGGGATTTGTACACCTGGGCATGGTTGGTAAAGAAGAGCAGCTCGGCGCTGTTGGTGGTCTCTCTGGTATAAACCACCTCGTCGCCGTCTTTCAGCTTCTGCTCGCCAGACATGCGCAGGCTCTGCGGGGTAATTTTTTTGAAGTAGCCTTCCCGCGTAAAGAACACCGTGACCGGGTAATCCGGGATCTCGTTCTGCTCATCGGCAGCAGAATCGTCCGGCAGGTCGTACAGAATTTCCGTTTTGCGGGGGCTGCCATACTTTTTGGCAACATCGCCCAGCTCGGTCATAATGATCTTGCGGATGCGGGCGGGGCGTTTGAGAACATCTTCCAAGTCTGCGATCGCCTTTTCCAGTTCCTCAATTTCCTCGGTGCGTTTGAGGATATACTCACGGTTGAGGTGGCGCAGCTTGATTTCCGCCACATACTCAGCCTGCACTTCGTCAATGCCAAAACCGATCATCAAGTTGGGCACAACCTCGGATTCTTCCGCAGTGTTGCGCACAATTTCAATTGCCTTATCAATATCCAGCAGGATAGCTTCCAGGCCGCGCAGCAGGTGCAGACGCTTTTGCTTGCCCTGCAGATCATAGTAGGTGCGGCGGCGCACGCATTCGGAGCGGAATGCGATCCACTCCAACAAAATCTGGCGCACGCCCAACACGCGGGGCTGGCCGCCGATCAGCACATTGAAGTTGCAGGCAAAACTGTCCTCCAGCGGGGTTGCCTTGAACAGACGCGCCATCAGCTTGTCCGGGTCCTGGCCGCGCTTGAGGTCGATGGTCAGCTTCAAGCCGTTCAGGTCGGTTTCATCACGCATATCGCTGATCTCACGGATCTTGCCCAGTTTGACCAGCTCGGTGATTTTATCCATGATGGCTTCCACCGTTGTGGTCGGCGGAATGCGGGTGATGTCAATGCAGTTGTTCTCTTTATCGTAAGCCCACTGAGCGCGCACGCGGATGCTGCCGCGGCCTTTTTCCAGCACATTCTGCATCTCGGCGGCATCATACAGGATGGAACCGCCACCGACAAAATCCGGCGCGGGCATCAGCTGGGCCAGGTCCGCCTGGTCGTCTTTCATCAGGGCGATGGTTGCATTGCAGAGCTCCACCAGGTTGAAGGAACAGATGTTGGACGCCATACCGACCGCAATGCCCAGTGTGTTGTTGGCCAGAATGGTCGGGAAGGTGACCGGCAGCATCGTCGGTTCGGTGGTGGTGCCGTCATAGTTGGGCACAAAATCCACGGTATCCTTGTCGATATCGCGGAACAGCTCTTCACACACGGGTTCCAGCTTTGCCTCGGTGTAACGAGCGGCGGCGTAAGCCATATCGCGGCTGTACGCCTTGCCAAAGTTACCCTTGGAGTCCACAAAAGGCACCAGCAAGCTTTCGTTGGAACGGCCCATACGCACCATGGTGTCGTAAATGGCGGCATCGCCGTGGGGGTTCAGGTGCATGGTGCTGCCCACGATGTTGGCGCTTTTGGTGCGGGCGCCTTTCAGCAGGCCCATGCCGTACATGGTATACAGCAGTTTGCGGTGGGCGGGCTTGAAGCCGTCAATTTCCGGCAGCGCGCGGGAAACAATAACGCTCATGGCGTAAGGCATGTAGTTTGTTTCCAGCGTATCGGTAATGGGGCTTTCGATGACCTCACCGGCAGAGAGGATCTCGACGTTATCGCCCAGCTGCGGGCGGGCAGGGGCGGCTTTCTTTTTGGTTGCTTTTTTTGCCATTTTGCTCTCTCCTCCCCTGATTAAGATACATCCAGATCGTCCAGATATTCAGCGCCGTGCTCCGCAATGTGCTCCTTACGGCCCTGCAGATTATCGCCCAGGAGCAGGTCAAACACCTCCGCCGTGCGCTGAACATCGGTGGGCAAAACTTTAATTAAGCGGCGGCTTTCGGGGCTCATGGTGGTCAGCCACATCATTTCGGGGTCGTTTTCGCCCAGACCTTTGGATCGCTGGATCGTAAACTTCTGGCCGTCGATCCGCTTCATGATATCGGCCTTTTCCGGCTCGGTATAGGCAAAGTAGGTCTTATTTTTGGTGTTGATCTCATACAGCGGGGATTCCGCGATATACACATACCCCTGATTGATGAGGGTGGGGGTCAGGCGGTAGAGCATCGTCAGCACCAAGGTGCGGATCTGATAACCGTCCACATCAGCATCGGTACAGATGACGATCTTGTTAAAGCGCAGGTTGTCCAGATTAAAGGTAGCCAGGTCCTTATTGTGGCTGCCGCCCAGCTCCACGCCGCAGCCCATCACGCGGATCAAGTCTGTGATAATGTCAGACTTGAAAATGCGGGCGTAATCGGCCTTCAGGCAGTTCAGGATCTTGCCGCGAATGGGCATGATAGCCTGGAACTCCGAATCGCGGCTCTGTTTGACCGCGCCCATAGCGGAATCGCCCTCCACGATGTACAGTTCGCGGCGGGTGGCATCCTTGGTGCGGCAGTCCACAAATTTCTGCACGCGGTTGGCCAGGTCCATCTGCTGGGTCATTGTTTTTTTGATGGACACACGCGCTTTTTCGGCGTGCTCGCGGCTTTGCTTATTGATTAGCACCTGCTTGCAGGCTTTTTCGGCTTCGTCCGGGTGCTCCACAAAGTAGACTTCCAGCTGGTGCTTGAGGAACTCCGTCATGGCCTGGGCCACAAACTTGTTGGTGATGGCCTTTTTGGTCTGGTTCTCGTAGCTGGTGCGGGTGGAGAAGCTGGAGGAAACCAGAATCAGGCAGTCCTGCACATCGTTGAAGGTGATGGAGCTTTCGTTTTTCTTGTACAGACCCTTATTTTTCAGCCAGTTGTTGATCTGGTTGACAAAGGCCAGGCGGACAGCGCGGTCCGGGCTGCCGCCGTGCTCCAGCCACGAAGAGTTGTGATAGTATTCCAGCGTTTGCACCGCGTTGGAAAAGCAGAACGCCACGTTCATTTTGACCTGATATTCCGGCTGATCATCACGGTCGCGGCCGATTGCGGAACCGGAGCAGAAATGCACCGGGGTCAGGGTTCCCTCACCGGCGATCTCATTGGCATAGTCCTGAATGCCATGCTCATAGAAATATTCGATTTTTTCGGCACGTTCGCCCGTGCGGTCGTTGAACACGAGAGTCACACCGTCATTGACAACGGCCTGGCGGCGCAGCATATCCTTGAAGGTATCCGCCGGAACATTGATGTCGGTAAACACATCGGTGTCCGGTTTCCAGCGGATGACGGAGCCGGTGCGGCGGCCGGTGAACGGCTCTTTTTTCAGCCCGCCGACATTCTCACCTTTTTTGAAATCCAGGTGATAGTGCATGCCATCGCGGTAAATATCCGCAGTCATCCATTCGCTGGAATACTGGGTGGCGCAAAGGCCAAGGCCGTTCAGGCCAAGGGAGAAGTCATAGTTGCCGCTACCCTCGCCATATTTGCCTCCCGCGTACAGTTCGCAGAACACAAGATCCCAGTTCCAGCGTTCTTCAGCTTTATTGTAATCGACGGGGATACCGCGGCCAAAGTCCTCTACTTCCACAGAGTGATCCGGGTAAAGGGTAACGTTGATTTTGTTGCCGTGGCCGTCACGCGCTTCGTCGATGGAGTTGGATACGATCTCAAAAATGGAATGGGCACAGCCTTCCACACCGTCAGAGCCAAAGATAACGGCCGGGCGCTTGCGCACACGGTCTGCACCTTTTAAGCTCTTGATGCTTTCGTTGCCGTATTCTTCCTTCTTTTTTGCCATTCGGCAGTTCCCTCCCGTTTTGGATGCAGGGAATCACGCTGCTGCGTACCCCTGTGCGCGCAGAATTTTGCTTTTTCAGGCGCGTAAAGATAATTAAACCACAGGTTGACAGGAATTGTCAAATCCAATTTTGCGTTTTTGCTGCACAAAGTTCCCTGTTGTGGTTATTTTTTGTCTGCTTTTTTGCGTTTGCGCGGCGGCTGGGCGGAGGCTTTTTCCTCTGCGGGCGCCGGGCGTCCCGGCTCTTCCGGCACGGGGGCCGGAGCTGTGCCCTGCAGTTTCCAGGCGCGCTCCAGCACGGGTTTCAGGTACTGGCCGGTGAAGGAGTTCGGGTTCTGGGCCACCTGTTCCGGCGTACCGGTTGCCACAATGGTACCGCCGCCGCTGCCGCCCTCCGGCCCCAGGTCGATGATATAGTCGGCACGCTTGATCACATCCAGGTTATGCTCGATCACGATCACGGTGTTGCCCGCATCGGCCAGCTTATCCAGCACCTTGACCAGGCGGTGCACATCGGCAATGTGCAGCCCGGTGGTAGGCTCGTCCAGAATATAGACGGTTTTGCCGGTATCGCGGCGGGCAAGCTCGTTGGCCAGCTTGACACGCTGGGCTTCGCCGCCGGAAAGTGTGGTGGCCGACTGGCCCAGCTGCACATAGCCAAGGCCGACTTCCTGCAGGGTTTGCAGTTTGCGCGCAATTTTGGGCTGGTTGGCAAAGAAATTGCAGGCTTCCTCCACCGTCATATCCAGCACATCGGAGATGTTTTTGTCTTTATATTTTACTTCCAGCGTTTCGCGGTTATAGCGCTTGCCCTTGCAGACATCGCAGGGGACGTAAATATCCGGCAGAAAGTGCATTTCGATCTGCACAATGCCGCCGCCCTCGCAGGCTTCGCAGCGGCCGCCCTTGACGTTGAAGCTGAACCGGCCGGGGCCGTAACCGCGCTGTTTGGCATCCTGGGTGTTGGAGAAGAGGGTGCGGATATCGCCGAACACACCGGTGGAGGTGGCCGGGTGTGAGCGCGGGGTGCGGCCAATGGTCGACTGGTCAATGCCGAGGACCTTTTCGAGCCATTCCATACCCTGAACTTCGTCACACTGGCCGGGGCGGCTGCGGGCGCCGTTGAGCGCTGCGGCCAGCGACTTATACAAAATTTCATTGACCAGCGTGGACTTGCCGGAACCGGAAACACCGGTCACGCAGATCATTTTGCCAAGGGGAAAATCCACGGTAATGTTTTGCAGGTTGTTTTCCCGCGCTTTGACCACCGTGAGCATTTTACCGTTACCGGAGCGGTGGGCGGTGGGAACTTCCACAAATTTGCGGCCGGAAAGGTACTCGCCGGTCACACTGCGCGGGGCATTGCAGATGTCCTCCACACTGCCGGCGGCCACGATCTCGCCGCCATGCACACCGGCACCGGGGCCGACATCCACAATATAGTCCGCCTGGCGCATGGTGTCCTCGTCGTGCTCTACTACAATCAGGGTGTTACCCAGGTCGCGCAGGCGCTTCATGGTGGCAATCAGCTTATCGTTATCGCGCTGGTGCAGGCCGATGCTGGGTTCATCCAGCACATACAGCACGCCGGTCAGTGCGCTGCCGATCTGGGTCGCCAGGCGGATGCGCTGGCTTTCGCCGCCGGAAAGGGACGATGCGCCGCGAGACAGGGTCAGGTACCCCAGACCCACGCTCTTCAAAAAGCCCAGACGCTCTTTGACCTCTTTGAAGATGGAGGCAGCGATGACTTCATCCCGCTCGGACACTTTTGCCGTCTGAATAAATTCCAGCTCCTCGTTCACGCTCATATCGCAGAACTGAGCAATGTTGATGCCGCCCACCGTGACGGCGAGGCTGGTGGGCTTCAGGCGTTGGCCGTGGCAGGTGGGGCACTCCTCGCTGGACATGACAAGGGCGATTTCCTCCTTGACCCACTCGCTGCCTGTTTCACGGAAGCGGCGCTCCAGGTTGGGGATAATGCCCTCAAACGTGTTCATATAGGTGCCGGAGCCAAACATATTCTCGCGCTGCATCTCGATTTTTTCAGTTCCGGTGCCATACAGGATGGCGTGCACGGCTTCTTTGCTCATCTCCTTGATGGGGGTATCCAGCGTAAAGCCATAGCGCTTGCCCAGCGCTTTGTAATACATTTCAGAGATGGATCCCTCCGCATAATACCAGCCGCTGGCCTTGATGGCACTTTCGCGGATGGACTTGTGCGGATCCGGAATCACGCGGGCCGGATCCACCTTCATAAAGGTGCCCAGGCCGGTGCAGGTTTCACAGGCGCCAAAGGGATTGTTAAAGCTGAACATGCGGGGGGAAAGTTCGTCAATGGAAACACCGTGTTCCGGGCAGGCATAGTTCTGGCTGAACTCCATCGGTTCGCCGCCGATAACATCAATGATGACAAGGCCGCCGGTCAGGGCAACGGCAGTCTCAATAGAATCGGCCAGGCGGCCGCGCACCGTATCATTGATGGACAGGCGGTCCACGACGATTTCAACGGTATGCTTGATATTCTTTTCCAGCTTGATCTCTTCGTCCAGATCATACATGTTGCCGTCAATACGCACGCGGGCGTAACCGCCGCGGCGGGCAGCGTCCAGCTCCTTGGCCTGGGTGCCTTTGCGGCCCCGCACAACAGGGGCCAGCACCTGGAAGCGGGTGCGTTCCGGCAGTTTAAGCACCTCGTCTACCATCTCGTCCACCGTTTGCTGGCTGATGACGCGTCCGCAGACCGGGCAGTGCGGAACGCCGATGCGGGCATACATCAAACGGAGATAATCATAAATTTCCGTCACGGTGCCCACGGTGGAACGCGGGTTGTGGCTGGTGGTTTTCTTGTCAATGGAAACCGCCGGGGAAAGGCCGGTGATTTCGTCCACATCGGGCTTTTCCATCTGGCCCAGGAACATGCGGGCATAGCTGGAAAGGCTTTCCATATAGCGGCGCTGGCCGTCCGCAAAGATGGTATCAAAGGCCAGGCTGGACTTGCCGGAGCCGGAAAGGCCCGTCATAACAATCAGCTTGTTGCGCGGCAGAACCAAGTTGACGTTTTTCAGGTTATGCTCCCGCGCGCCCTTGATCGTAATGCGGTTGTTGGCATCAATTTGAATGTTGCTCACTTTTTATAGCTCCTTCTCCCCTTGCCCGTTTTGCGCTGTTTTTCAGCGGCGCGGCGGGTGCTGGTATCGGCGGTAGGGTCCTCCCCGCGCTGCAGCTTTTCAATCTCATCACGCAGGAATGCGGCGTGCTCAAACTGCAGCAGGCGGGCGGCTTCTTTCATCTCGCGGGTCAGGCGGGTAATGGTCTGTTCGCGTTCAGCGCGGCTCATACGGTGCTGGCGCATCTTTTTGTTTTCTTCGCTCATGCTGATTTCCAGCCCGCCGCCGATGGCTTTCACGATAGTTTTTGGTGTAATGCCGTGTTCTTTGTTGTAGGCATCCTGGATGGCACGGCGGCGCTCGGTTTCCATGATGGCGCGCTCCATGCTGGGGGTTACTTCATCGGCGTACATCAGCACCACGCCGTTTGCGTTGCGGGCCGCGCGGCCAATGGTCTGAATCAAGCTGGTTTCGCTGCGCAGGAAGCCCTCTTTGTCGGCATCCAGAATGGCGATCAGCGAAACTTCCGGCAGATCCAGGCCCTCGCGCAGAAGGTTGATGCCGACAATCACATCAATGGCACCGGTGCGCAGGTCCTTGATGATCTCCATGCGCTCAAAGGTATCCACCTCGTGGTGCATATACTTGGTGTGCACGCCGTGTTCTTCCAGGTAGTCGGTCAGGTCCTCGGCCATTTTGACAGTCAGGGTGGTAACTAGGGCACGCTCGCCGCGGTCGATGCGCTGCAAAATTTCGCCCAGCAGATTCTCGATCTGGCCTTCCACTGGGCGCACCATGATGACGGGGTCCAGCAGACCGGTGGGGCGGATGACCTGCTCGGCCACGCGGCTGGAATGTTCCCGTTCATAGGGGCCGGGAGTAGCGCTGACAAAGATCGTCTGGCCGACCTTGGATTCAAATTCCTCAAATTTCAGCGGGCGGTTGTCAAACGCCGAGGGCAGGCGGAAGCCATATTCCACCAGCGTTTTTTTGCGGCTGTAGTCCCCGCCGAACATGCCGCGGACCTGCGGCAGCATCACATGGCTTTCATCCACCATCAGGATAAAATCTTTGGGGAAGTAGTCCAGCAGCGTGGTGGGGGTGGAGCCGGGGGCACGGCCGGACAGCACGGCAGAGTAGTTCTCGATGCCCTTGCACATGCCAACTTCCTGTAGCATCTCCATATCGTACTGGGTGCGCTGCTGGATGCGCTGGGCTTCCAGCAGTTTGCCCTCTGCAGTAAAGGCCTGCACCTGCTGTTCCATCTCGGTCTGGATCTTGGCGAGACCTTCTTTCATTTTTTCAGGGCCGACGATATAGTGGCTGGCGGGAAAAATGGCCTCATGGCGCACAATATTTTTGCGCTCGCCGGTCAGGGGATCAAACTCGGAAATGCGGTCGATTTCATCGCCGAAGAATTCGACGCGGATGGCGTATTCATCATTATAAGCAAGGTGGATATCCACAATATCGCCGTGAACGCGGAACTTATTGCGGATAAAGTTCATATCGTTGCGTTCATATTGCAACTTGACCAGGCGGCGGCAGAGCTCGTCCCGCTCCATCTGCATACCGGGGCGCAGGCTGATGACCATGCTGCGGTAATCGATAGGGTCGCCCAAGGAATAAATGCAGGCAACCGACGCCACAATGATAACATTGCGCCGCTCCGACAGTGCCGCCGTGGCCGAATGGCGCAGGCGGGCGATCTCATCATTGATGGCGCTGTCTTTTTCATTATAGGTATCGGTGGAGGGGATGTAGGCTTCCGGCTGGTAATAGTCGTAATAGCTCACAAAATATTCCACCGCATCATCGGGGAAAAATCCGCGCATCTCGGTGCAGATCTGACTAGCCAGGGTTTTGTTTGGTTCCAGAATCAGTGTGGGGCGGTTGCACTGTGCAATGATATTGGCCATCGTAAAGGTTTTGCCGGAGCCGGTAACGCCCAGCAAAGTTTGACCTTTATCCCCTGCTTTCAGGCCCTGCACCAGCGCTTCAATCGCCTGGGGCTGGTCGCCAGTCGGTTTGAACGGTGCTTTGAGGTGGAACACCTCGGTTTGATTTTCCTGTTGCTCCGTCATAGCGGACCTCCCCTGCTGTTGGTCGTTTATTTACAACTTAAGTTCGTCTTATACAACTTACTGTTGTTTCATTATAGTATAGATCTTTTTAATTGTAAAGGCAATACCGCATAATTCTAAGTGCCGATACGGCGAGCGAGGTGCGGC
>ENA-ORLH01000134-ORLH01000134.1-human-gut-metagenome-genome-assembly--contig:-NODE-134-length-13055-cov-5.26615_pt1 | contig 13055 bp, 20 predicted proteins | sample MGYA00243069_ERZ508828 | MGnify/ENA primary metagenome ERZ508828 (study PRJEB26277, sample SAMN04329793) | human gut metagenome | biome: human-associated habitat | host: Homo sapiens | place: USA... | reverse complement strand
GGTCTCATTGGCCTATACTTTAAGTCAGGCTCGTAGAGATCGGCGGACGTGATTTGCCGCCTGCCGCCTATAGCTTAGAAGACGGCGGAGTGCTGTATAAGGATGATGGCTGGCCATGGCGTGGTTATCCGTACGGTTTGGCATAGGCTCCTGTCATGACGAGCAAAAATGTGCTTATCGAGTATACGGCCGGCTATATACTGCCAAAGGACGCCACGGAATCCGAGCCTGCCACGCTCCCGGCTGACATTGAAGGCCTTTGCATGGAGATGGTAAGTACGGCCTATAGCAAGGCACGGTCCGGGGGCGGCGCGGGGCTTAGGGCGTTTTCAATTTCGGATGTACATTGGGAATGGGCCGCCGAAACACCGGCATCATGGACAGCGGTGATAGAAAGATATAGGCGGGTGATATAGTGGTAAAGGTAGTTGTAAAAGACAATATTACCGAATGGCGTGACCGTGTGCGTGCCGAATTAAACAAGCTTGCCATGCTGCAAATCCGTGTTGGCATACTCGGCAGCGCGGACGGCGAGCTGCTGCGCATAGCTTATGTAAACGAGTTTGGCGCGACAATCACGCCTCGCACGGCGCGCAATCTTGCGATACCGTTAAGCCCGTCCGCCCGAAATAAATCCCCACGAGACTACGATGATGCATGGGTGCTGGATAATGGCGAGAACCGCTTTCTTGTGCGCAACAAACGCAGCCGTGACGGCGGGGATAACTTAGAGTTCCTATACTTACTTGTTCCCAAGGTTACAATACCCGAACGCTCGTTTATACGAGCCGGATATGACGCCGGCAAGAACAAAATTCTGGCGGCATGCGAATGGGCCGCGCGTGCGATTGTCTTTGACGGCATAAGCGCTGAAATTGCAGCAGAACGTATCGGCGTAGCCGGAGTTGGCATTATAAAGCGATATATGCGCAGCGGCGCTATACTCCCCAAAAGCAGCTTAACTCTCGCGTCTGCACCAAACAAGACCAAGCCGCTAATACGTTCCGGACGGCTGGCAAATGCAATAACGTATGAGGTGATAAAGGCATGAGATTACCGGCTTTTGTAATGAAAACATGCAACGAGCTTCGGCATGACAAAGGCTCTATCGACTACACTAATGGTGGTCAATATACGCCCGGAGCAATAGAATCGATCCCATTCGGCGGTGCTGTATTGCCGCTTACCGACGAGGATCTTCGCTACGCGCCACAGGGCACATATGCAGCAGATGCGCGCAAGCTATATACTGATGGATATTTCCTTGAAATTGGCGCCCAGGTCGATGTGGACGGTATAGTGTACACCGTAACCGGATCGCGCGATTACGGTCACATAGGAACATTGAAACGCTATATAATCGAGCGGAAAGGAACAACGGTATGACGGCTAAGGAAGTCCGAAATATCATTTCACGCAGGCTGCACGGGTTTATCGGGCAGCCTGTGATTTTACACGAGCAGGACGTTGGAGAGCCGGCGCCGCCGTTGCTGTATTACCGGTTTATAAGCCCGCTGATACCGCTCGGCGGAGCAAGCATATGGCACGAGGGCGGCAAGCAATACCGCCGAGAGCCTACTGAAACCACCATGAGCATTACGGCTGTAAGCTATGACCGCAACAGCTCCAATGGCTATATACACGGCGATGATGAGGCTCTTGAACTCGCCGAACGCGCTATAAGCTGGATGCTGCATATAGGACGGCATGACTTGCTGCTTGAGGGTATAACCATTGTGGAAATAAGCAATGTGCAATGCCGCAGCAATCTTATGATAAATGAGGTTGCGCGACAGTATGGGTTTGATGTGCGTCTGCGCTTTGAGCGAACAACCATCATTGACATGCAGGATATAAAGGACGGAAACATTAAGAAAAATTAGGAGGAAATATATGGTACAAGATATTGTAGTGCATATTAGCCTTGATACAAAAGCGACTCCGCGTGAGTCGCTTATACCGCTGATATTGTCACTTGAGGGCGCTAAGAGCTATAAGGAGTACGCAACGCTCGACGCATTACTTGCGGACTATGCAGCGACAACCGCTGCCGGTAAAGCGGCTAAAGCGTTGTATGCCAATGCGGAAGAAAGAGGCAATGCACCGGAAACCGTGGCGGTGTTGGGACTTGCTTCATCGTCCACAGCCGAAAACATTACTGATGCATTGGACACCTTGCGCGACAGCCACGATGATTGGTATTATCTGCTGCCCGCCGCGGCCACGGATGCACAGATAATCGCTTTGGCTGCGTGGGCCGCCGGAACCGTGCTGTCGCTGCAGACGCTTGCGACGGGGCAAAAAGAAGCAGAGAAGCTGCTTGTAGCACAATCGGCAACCAAAAGCATCGCCATAACAAGTGCGCAGTCTGTAATATGCTATAACGCAGATGCAGCGAACAGTTATATGCATGCTGCTTGGGTAGGCCGCATGATCGGATACTACCCCGAAGCGGTCACATGGAAGTGGAAGGCACTTGTTGGGATACCTACAGCCGATGTAGATGCCGCTGCGTTGGGTGCGTTGTTAACGAATCATGTCAATACCTATGTCAATAACCATAAACGCGAATATATGCGCGATGGCGTTTGCGCCGATGGCGAATACATAGATGTTGTCATAGGCCGCTGGCAGATAAAACAGGCAATGCGTGCTGCCATAACAAAGTTGATGGTTGAAACTGACGAAGTACCGTATAACGATACGGGCTTTGCCATGATAGGCGCAGCCATAATAGGCGCACTGAATGGCGCCGCCGCTAACGGTATTATACGGACGATAGATAATAGACCTCAGTATAAAGTGGTCATACCGCGATATTCGGATGCCAGCGAGAAGCAGATGGAACAGCGCATAATGCCGGATATAACGTGGCATGCAACACTTAGGGGCGGCGTACACGGCATAAAGGCAACAGGTACGCTTAGTATAAAGCTTGCTTCCGAGGAGGAGTAATATGGAAATATATAGCTTTGATAATGTGACGATGCTCGTTAACGAGAGGCCTATAACCGGCTATGCCGAAGGCAGCACTATAAAGATCGAGGACAACGAAGACTCCATACTGCCCAAAGTTGGGCTTGATTAAGATCGCGGACAACGAAGACTCCATACTGCTCATAGGTGGGCGTGACGGTGCTGTTTCCTATGCAAATAACTCAAACCGTTCGGCAAAGATAACGTTTTCACTTGCACAGGACTCGGCCTCGCTACCACGGCTTAGGCAGTTGCTGCAATCACGCACAACTTTTGCCGTAGTGGTTCGTGACGCAACCCCCGGATCTGGGTTTATGCTGCAGGCCGAGAACTGCGCAATACTCAAAATGCCGCCCATAGAGCGCGGCAAAGAAATAAGCAGCGGAGAAGTAATTATATATGTCCCGCGCGCCGACTTGCAGTGATGCGACATAACCGCATTGGCAATAAGTCATATGACCCATGTAGGAATATAAGTGAAAGGTGGTACAGACACATGTATCGTAAAGAAAATATAACCGTTAACGGACAGGAATTTGAATTGCAGTCAGTTTCGCCGCGCTGGTATTTTGAGGTTAATCAGCGGTGCGGAATGTCGGGCGACAATAAAGACATATTACGCTATATGGATACGCTTTTCAAAAACGTTGTGACCTGTCCTATAGAAGTTATGCGCAAAGGCTTTGATTATTTTGAAGAGCGTGAAGACATCGAAACCGCGGAGCTGCTGGTGAGGGAGATAGAACGATTTCTTCGCCCGGGAAAGCAGCATAGCACAAACGCGGGCGCAGCAGCGGGCGCAGCTGAATAAGGCATTTTGGTTTTTGATATTTGATTCGGGCGGCATCTCTTTTACGGAATTATCGCAAATGGATGCCGCCACTTTTTATGAATGTCTTGCTGCGAAGGAACTATATGTGACAGCCATAAAAGATAAAACATGAGAGGAGGCGGTTATATGGCCGACCAGAGGGGCTTAACGTTTGGTGTTCAATGGGACATAGATACCGCCCCCTTGGACGATGTTGAAGAGAAACAGCAACAGTTAAAAGAAGACACCAAAGAAACGGCTGAAGGCTTTGAGCAGATCGGGACGAGTATACAGGGGATAGGAAGCCGTGCCATCGGTGCATTTGCAAATATGTCCGGCGCGGGCAAAAGCATGGGTACTGCAGTACGCAGCGCTATGGTTGACAGCATAAGCCGCAGCGATAAGTTGTCAAAAGTTATCAAAACCGGCATAGGAGCAGCTTTTAAGGATGTAAAGACGAAAGCAAAGGGCTTCGGCATGGATGCCAAAACCGTATTCAAGGATATATCAAATGCGGTAAAGCATCCTGTGCAGACTATAAAGGAATCGCTGGGCACAGCGCTCAAAGATGCGCAGAATGACACGGAGGAACTCGGCCGGCAAGCGCAAAAGGCAGGCAATGATCTTGATGATCTCGGCAATCGCGGCGGAGCAGCTGCGGATACGTTGGGAAGTAAATTCGCCGCGGCAATAAAAACCATTGCCGGGCTTGCGATAATAAAAAAGGGCATAGATCTGCTGAAGGATTTCGTTGGCGGCGCAATAGACGCCGCAGCAAATGCCGAAGAAACGCAGAGTAAATTGGATACTGTATTCGGCTCTGCGGCGGCGGGGGCCGAAACATGGATAGACAGCTTCAGCTCGGCAGCGAAGCGCTCCAAACAAGAAATCAAGGGTTTTATGGCAGACGCGCAGGCTATGATGAAGGGCCTCGGAATGGCGGAAGATGCCGGAGGCGAAATGTCAAAGTCAATAACATCGCTTGCGTATGACCTTGGAAGTTTTCACAATATTTCGGATGAAGCTGCTTTTGCAAAAATCCGTTCGGGTCTTATGGGAGAATCCGAAGGCTTAAAGTCGCTTGGCATAGTAATGAACGAGGCCGCTATACAGCAATCTATGCTGTCGATGGGCTATCAAGGTGACGCATCGGCGTTGCGCAAACGGTTCGGTGAATTAGATGAAGCAACCAAGGCACAAATCCGTTTCAATGTGATAGTTGCCCAATCCGGAGATGCGCTGACTGATGTAACGCGTACGTTATGGGTGTTAAAGTTATGTGGCAGGATTTTATTGCTACTGCCGGCGCCAAGTTTACTCCCGTGCTGACAACATTGTTTAATACCATATTATCGAATTGGCCTGTAATAGAGCCAATGCTCATGCAGTTTGTAGATGTACTTGCAAACGGCTTCACAGAGGGCGTTCCGGTGCTTATGCAGTTGGGCATGACCTTGCTGCCGATATTGATACAGATGCTTAGCACCTTGTTTACGGTAATACAGCCTTTGATACCCATTATATCGAATACGGCACAGACCGTATTACCGCCGCTTATTAGCATTATATCATTGCTGGCACAAACGTTGTTGCCACCTATAGTGCAGATATTGAACATAATATGCACTGCTATATTGCCGCCTGTAATGCCGATATTGTCAGTCATAGCTCAGGCAATTTTACCGCCGGTCGCGCAGCTGCTATCGCTGATAGCACCACTATTGCAGGCTATTGCTCCCATACTCAGTGTCATGGGGCAGATACTTGGCACCATAGCCAATGTAATAGGTACTATAATCGGCTGGATAGCGAACGCGGGAAGTGCGGTAATAAACTGGATCACGGGTCTGTCCGGCGGGGCTGCGGATGCAGCTGCAGCTACAAACGATATCGCCGATAACCTTGGCGCCATTGCCGATACATCAGGCTTTGAAGTTCCTGCCATGGACATACCGAGCGTCGATATCCCCACCGTTGAAATGCCTGAAGTTGATCTGCCTACCGGCGCAGCTCAGGCCGGCATGGAGAATATCAAACATACCGCGAGTGATGCATATGCGGATATCGCGGACAGAAATGCGGAAATGTGGAACAGCATGGGCGGTGCGGCGGAAGCCGGCGCCAACGTTATTGTGCTGCAGTTCCGCCGCATAAAGGAAGCGGCCGAAGAAATAGGCACCGTATCAATACAGGCCAATGTGACGGGTATTGGTACGAAAGTGCCGCACAACGCACGGGGTACGGACAACCATCCCGGCGGCTGGACATATATAAATGATGGGCCGAACGGCGGAGAACTGGCATATCTGCCGGGAGGCAGTGCAATTGTGCCTGCCGATAAAACTGACCGCATCATTTCGCGTGGCGGAAGCAGTAAAGTATTACACTTCGCGCCAAGCGTAAATATAACGGTATCGGGTAGTGCATCCGCAGCGGATAAAGATGATTTGGAGCAGCGGGTGCGCCGCGTGATACGCGATGAATACGAGCGGTTGCGCGCCGAAGAAGCCGAACAAGAAGCTATACAGGAGGGAATTGCTTAATGAGTTATTATCTCATGGGAGATAGCGGAACCGTAGTGTTCCGGCCCTATACCGGTGTAGTGGAGTCCGAAGATGCCTCTTATAGCAATAAAGTCACAAGCAACCCGATAGAGGGCGGCAGTACTATAGATGACCATGCGGTAGCGGAACCCGTTAAGGTATCGATATCCGGCATGGTCACATCACACTCCGCTGCCGCCCGCGCAACGCTTATAGCGATGTGCCGGAACCGCGATTTGATAGCTTACAAAGGTGAAAATCAGTACGACAACATGCTCATAACGTCATTGTCTATAGGGCAAAGCAAGACCGCCGGTACGGGCTTTACTTTTAAGCTTACATTGCAATATATGCGCCTTAGCGCATCGGCATTTGCCCCGATATCTGCATTTGCAATGTCATCGGAAGCGCGTACGGCAACCCCATCGGGCAAAAAGCGGAAAGGTACAAGACAAGAGCAAAACGTAGGGCTTGTAACTCCGTCAAGTGCATATGCCGACTATGTTTCAAGCTTTAATGATCCCCAGCCAAAGAATAGCGGCATGGCTGCGGCGCGATCCAATCCATCTTACAGGGGGTATTGATGATATGAAGCTTATGGCAGATGCCGTTGCCTTGAAATATATACCCGTGACTGCCGGGATGGTACCGTGTACGGTAGATATTAAGCTTGACGATAAGACCTTTAGAATGGCGTTCAAGTATAATGAGGAAGGCGCGTTTTTTAGCGTAGACCTATCAGTGCCGGTGCCGAACAATGTGCTGCTGTGCTATGGCGAGATCATAAGATACGGGAAGCCGTTATTTGAACAGTTTGCCGATGAACGTTATCCGCTGCCGCTTATAATACCTGCCGCTGCGGAAGGCGACCGCATAGAGACGATAGATTATGACAATTTCGGGCGAACTGTAAAGCTGTGGCTTATCGAAAGGAGTGAATGAATGCGTTTTTGGAAGCGTAGAGCGTCTTTACAGGTTGGGACAAGCAGATATCAGCTTGATGATCTTAAATTCAGCTTCGAAGTTACGTCAGAAGACGATGCCGGAATACCCATATGCAAGCTTGAAATATATAACCTTGCGCCAAGTACCAGGGCGGCTATATCAAAAGGCACGCCGATAATTGTAAACGCCGGATATCAGGACGATATCGGATCTGTTTTTGTCGGCAGTGTTGCATCATTTAGTCATGATATCGGTAAACTTGATGCTGTCACGAAGATAACCGCAGCGGACAGCTTGCAGCAATGGCTTGGTTCAAACGTAAACAAAAGTTACAAAGGCCCGATTACTGCAAAAAACGTGGTGGCAGACCTGCTCGCACTATTCGGCGTAGAGGTAGGGCTTTGCATGCTTGCCGAAGATCCTATATACAAACGCGGGAAGGTATGTACCGGCAGGCTTAAAGATGTACTCACCAAGATTGTTTGTACGGATTGCAAGTCACGATTATTACTGCGTACAGGGCAGATCGTAATAGCCCCTCCGGAGGTCGGCATAACTACAGGATACCTGCTAACACCACAAACCGGATTGCTTAAATCGTCATCTAAGTCCGAAAGTCAAACTGTAAATACGGCAGCCAAACCCGCTAAAAAGACAAGAGCGCAGCAAGCTGAAGCCGATGGCAATGAAAAGCGCGAGTGCCTTCTGAATTATCATATCGGCGTTGGCGATATCGTCTTGATACAGGATTCAACTGCATCAGGAAGTTACATGGTCAAGAAGATAACCCATAAAGGCGATGGAAGCGGCGATTGGAAAACGATAATGGAGGTGGTGCCGTCATGAGCATTAGGGATAACAGATCCGCGCGGGAAGAAAAACTCTCGGGCGGGCTACGGGTTGCAGAGTTAGTGAAAGTAGTGCGCTTTAATGCGGAATCCATGACTGTCGATGCACAACCGCTCGTGAAGGTGAGCATAGACGGAACCATGGCTAACCAGCCTCAGCTTACAGGCGTTCCTGTGGCCGGTTTATGCATGGGCGATTTTGCCGTCCGCCCATGGTACAAGAAGGGCGATATTGGCTTGGTCATTATCTGCGATAAGGATATAGATGCGGCATTGGAAGGCAAAATTACAGAGCCTGCCACAAGTAGAAATCACGACATGACGGACGCTGTATTTGTAGGCGGTATAGCCAAAGGCGGCAAAGCGCCGTCCGGACTTCCCGATAATGCACTTGTACTGTCTGCGGGCAGTACATATATAGCTGTAAAGCCTGATGGCATAGAAGTAAGCGGCAAGCTGATGCTGAATGGTGTGAATATAAGCGAGCATACGCACAGCATACCTACGGGCGGCGATACGGGAGGTCCGCAATGAACTTATATGTGGATGAGAATACGAGAGACATTGCTTTCGAAGCAGATGGCAGCATAGCAACAATAACAGGCGCTGCTGATATAGCACAGGCGGTACGATGTACACTGCAGGCATGGCTCGGAGAATGGGAACTTGATGTAAGCCACGGAACAGACTATGAAATGGCGTTTTCTGATACCGCTGTAAGCGATGCCGAAATAAAGGAAATAATCAGTGCGGCAATTTATCAGGAACCGCAAGTTAAGAAAATTGAAATGCTGGAAATTGAGCGCGTAGGGCGTGTTATACATGTGTGTTTTGCGGCTCGACTTAAAAGCGGAGAGATGATATCCGGGGAGGTTGATAATAATGGATGACTGGGGTATTTCAGCGGCGGGTTTTAGGAGACCGGGTTATACCGAACTGCTTGATGCATATGAGCAGCAGGCAAAAGCGAAGTTTGGCAACGATATAAACCTATACCGAACCGCTTGATGCATTTGAGCAGCAGGCAATAGCGAAGTCTGGCAACGATATAAACCAATCCGTGCGAAGCATACTCGGGCTTATGCTGAGAATATACGCGTGGTTTTCATCGTTGATGTGGCAGCTTGCCGAGGATGTCTATAACGCAGGATATGTCGATACAGCAACAGGCATATCTCTTGCGCGCATAGGTGCGATAATCGGCATCAGACCGTATATAGCGGCAAAGGCTACGGGAGAGCTTACATTCACGGGCGAGGCGGGCGCTATTATCCCTGCGGGAATGATAGCAGCCGCAACCAATAGGGCGCAGTTTATCACGCTGTCTGAGGCTAAAATCGGAAACGATGGCACTGCTACGGTATCCGCCAGGGCTTACGATGTAGGGCCGGACGGCAATGCGGCTACGGCGACCATTACCACGATAGTAACACCCATAGCCGATATAGATACTGTTACCAACGCGGCGGCATTTGAGGGCGGGCGCAACCGTGAGACGGAAGCGGAGTTCCGCGCGCGGTACTACCGAAGCGTAAAACGTGTAAGCGGCGCCAATACCGATGCCATACGCGAAGAAATACTGACTGTGCCGGGCGTACAGCACGCAATCGTATACGAGAACTGCACCGATAGTGCTAATACGGCAGGGTTGCCTGCACACAGCATAGAAGCCGTTGTGTTAGGCGGGCAGGATATGGCGATAGCACGGGCTATATGGGCGCGCAAAGCTGCCGGAATACAAACATACGGCAGTAGTAATGCCACGGTCATAGATGCATCGGGAAATAATCAAACGGTCAATTTTTCGCGCCCGAATCAAGTTGCCATATATGTTAGAATTGCCGACTTACAGATCAAACCGGGCTATACTGCTGCCGACGTGCAAAATCGTATAAAGGCTGCGCTTATATCGTATATTGGTGCGCTTGGCGTGGGCGGCGGCGTGTACTATACGCGATTGATCGAACAAGTCAATAAGGTGGAAGGCGTGACAGACTATAGGCTTACCGTCAGCAACAACGGCACGGCATATGGGATAGCTAATATCGGCGTATCCTCAAGGCAGACAGCCTATATAGACGGGGATAAGGTGGTATTCTCATGACGCTGCAGGAACGGATGCTTGACATGCTCACAAGTGCTTATAACAGGAATCCCGATGGGAACATAGGTAAACTGATGCGTCTGGCGAAACCTTGTAACTGCTAAGGGGTGAGTGCGTGTCCGAATAGGCTTATTTTACGGCGTGGCACGGGCAGGGCTTGACGATGAAACCTATAGGCTGATGATAGTAACAAAAATGCTTGCAACATACTCAGGCGGCGATCCTGATACTCTGATACATGCCGCCGCCGCATTGCTTGGTATAGACAGTACAGCCGTAGAACTGGTCGAAGGGGTAGCAGCCGTAAGCCTCGTCGTAGATGAGCCGGAAGTTCCAACTGCCTTTTTTGACAGGCAAGACGCAATATGCGACATGCTGAAGCAGACCGCGGCAGCCGGCATAGCGTTAACGCTTGAGCTGCGGCGACCCATTTACCAACGATTGGCTATAGGCATGATATTACAAGATATAGAAACATTAACTATAAGGCAGGTGAACTGACGTGAGCTATTCGGGCGGATTATATCTTAGATATTACAAGATATAGAAACATTAACTATAAGGCAGGTGAACTGACGTGAGCTTTTCGGGCGGATTATATCTTACCAATTCCGGGCGGCTTGCGCTATCAAAAGTACAGGCGGATAGCACTAAAACGCTGCATTTCACCAAATTTGCATTTGGCGATGGAGCATTGAACGGAGGGTTAGAGATCGAAAGAACGTCTCTGGTCAACCGGAAAGACACTTCGAATATAACGCGATTGCGCGTAAATGGTGACAACACATGTACCGTGGGCACTAAGCGCCTCGGAAATGCCGTTGGCGGCTACTACTTGCGCGAGATAGGCCTTTACGCCAAAGATCCGGACAATGGCAACAACGAGATATTATACGGCTATGCGAATGCAGGAGACGATGCGCAATATATACCGGCTTCGGGCGGTGCTGAAATCGTTGAGAAAACTATAAACATAATTATATCAATAAGTAATGGCACAAGCGTAACGGCTACACTATCCACCGGCGTATACGTTACACCGGAAGAGTTTGAAGCCCATGTAAACGGCAAAAACAACCCACATGGGGTGACGGCGGCACAAATAGGCGCGGCCAAAGCCAACCACACTCACGGCGCAATTACCAACGATGGCAAGATAGGCAAAGCCGCAAACAAGGCCGTATTCACCGGCGAAGACGGCGCGCTTAAAGCCGGCACGCTGCCGATAGCCGCCGGCGGCACGGGCGCCGTTACGGCAGACGCGGCGCGGGAAAACCTCAACGCGCAGAAAAAGAGACTCACGTTTACCAATACGGCGGTTGCTACATCGGCATGGGTGGCGGACGAAACATATACGGACTATCCGTATCGCGCTACCATTCCGCTGACTGGCGTTACGGCTGCGAGCTTTGCCGAAGTCGTGCTATCGCCCACTGACGCTGTATCCGGTGCATATGCTCCGGTGTGTGAGACGTATGCAGGCGGTATATACCTGTATGCCAATGCTGTACCCAGTGCAGCTATGACCATACCGGCTATAGTAATATGGGGGTGATAGCATGATAGGCAGAGTAAATACAGGCGGCGGCAAGATAAAGTCGGTAGTTGGTACGTTTACGTCTAACAAGTCGGCTGCCCAATCATCCTTCAGCGTGACAGGGCTAAAATTCAAACCTAAAGTTATATTTGTCAGATTGCTTAGCAGCAGTAACGAGGCTGTGCACGTTGTCAGATTGCTTAGCAGCAGTAACGAGGCTGTGCACGGCGAAGACTACGGTTCGTGCTTTGGCACGATAGATGCCGCACAAATGATAGATATAGACGCAGGCGTTGCAGTGTATATGAGCAAACGTACAGACTTAAACGACTATTACGGATGGGGCGATATGGCACTATCGGGTATCACGTTTGCCAATGGGACGTTGACCGTAAAAGCCGGTTCAGCATATAGCACTATTTGTTCTGACTTTCAGCGCCATTGGACAATAGGCACATATGAATACCGTATATACGGCGTATAAGGAGCAACAAAGATGTACATAAGACGAGTGTTTTACGACCCCGCCACAGGGGTCGCTCTTTATATCTATACCCAGCAGGGCGATTTTGAATATACCCGGTCGGAGGTGATGGCCGCGCTTATAGGCTATTCGGACGCGGCGTGCATGGAGTGGACAACGCCCGATTTCGCTATTGAAGCGGCTTTTGCGGAGACGGATGCGGACGGCAAAGCGCGCCGTGTGAATGTGAGCGTGGACGTCTCAGGCGATGAGCCGCAGCTAATATTTGAATATGAAGCGATAGAAGAAGCAAGCGGTGATGACCCATATGAGATAATCGATATACTGACGAAGGAGGCTGCGGCGGATGGCTAACATAGAGCTGCGTGTGCGCGGGCAAAGGCTGCTTATGAACCGTAGCTATGTTGTTGCCGGAACGGTGCGCTACCTGACCATAAAGGCAGCGCTCAGCGGGGACTGGCAGGGCCGCGAGGTGTGGGCGTACCTTGAATTCGGAGATAAGAAATACAAGACGCAGCTGAACGCCAATGGTGAATCTACGGCGCGCGCAGGCCTTAATCTGAGCGCAGGCGAGTGGTCTATATACCTTATGGGCTACGGCAAGGACGCGGACGGCAACGAAACGTGCATAACGAGTGACCGCGTGACGCTTAATGTGTATCCGACCGGCGCTTCAGGCGGCGAACAGCTTCCGGCAGACGAAGAAGGCGCGGGGTCGCTGAATGCTATAGAAATGAATATATGCGACTTTGCGAGCGCAGAAGACTGCATAATAACGACGGAAAGCCACTATGACACAAAACGCAC
>ENA-ORLH01000112-ORLH01000112.1-human-gut-metagenome-genome-assembly--contig:-NODE-112-length-14165-cov-10.5732_pt1 | contig 14165 bp, 9 predicted proteins | sample MGYA00243069_ERZ508828 | MGnify/ENA primary metagenome ERZ508828 (study PRJEB26277, sample SAMN04329793) | human gut metagenome | biome: human-associated habitat | host: Homo sapiens | place: USA... | reverse complement strand
CGGGTACCGCAACCCGACATTATCGAGCATTTTGGCAACGCAGATGCCGTGCCGCAGCCGCCGGAGCGGTGCTTAAGCCGTAAGGCGGGAATTGTGCGGTGTTGCCTCAACATTGTGATTCCTTTTTGGCTGCTTAGCCCGCTTTTCATTTTCTCCAGATCATCACCCCCATCCAGAACAGGTTGGCGAAGATCCTGTCGGTGCCGGTGGCCACCATGGCCGGGAACAATGCCCAGGACAGCACCACCCGATGGCAATATGCCCCAGCATCTGCCGCGTTCCTGGAATACATTCGCTCTCGGCTGGGGGATGCCTTTTGGTGATTTCCCCCATACCAACAACAAACACCGTGCCGCCATGCAGGGGGTTCTCCTGCTTGCGGCACGGTGCTTTGTTGTATCAGGCTATTGTCGGGTTATTGTTTCTTTTTGGCAAGCTGTCTGCCCACGGCCCACAGCCAATCCAATGCGGCGGCGGCAAGGGCGGGGTACACGATCAGGCCGAACAGCTGGTACCAGGTGGGGATAAAGTAATCTGCCCCGCCGGGCAGGGTGCTGGCGGCATTCAGGGTAATGCTTTGCGGAGTAAAGGTCAGGCCCACGGTCTTGTTTTCATCAGGGCTGCAGGGATCCAGCCGCAGTGCCACGATCTGGGTGCGCGGCAGGGTGTACACATAGGTGCCGTCTGCCAGCACTTTGGGGAAGACGCGGCGGTCCTGGCTGTAGGGCTCCCCCGTTTTTGTGGTGTAATACAGGCACATTTCGCGGGAATCGCCGTCAAACTCCACGTTGTAGCTCACGGTACGCACCACGCGGCCGGATACATCCTCCAAAATCATCTGCGGGTCGCCGCCTGTGGTAATCAGCTGGCCCTGGGGTGCGCTGTTCTCCCCCGGCTCCCCCCAGGTCAGCTCGGCCAGCTGCCAGCTTTCAATGGGGATCGAGGTTTCAGTCAGGGTGCCTTTTGCCTTGGCGGAGCTATCCCCCGCAAAGGCCACCGCACCCTGCACCAGCCAGAACACCAGCGCCGCGCACCAGCACAGCACCGGCAAGGCAAAGCGATGGGCAAACAGTCGGTTCAGGCGGCTTTTCCATGTCATCTCTTTCATTGGGCCGCCTCCTTGCTCATCTGCATTGTGACCGGCTCATACCCGGCATCCGTTACGCGGTAGAGCAGGGTCTGCCCCGCCTGCGCAGCGGCCAGGTGGTCGGTAAACAGGTTCTGATAGCTCTGCACAAAGATATCGTCGATCTTTTGCAGGTAAAGCACCGTACAGCCGTTGGCACGCACGGTTTCATCCAGGCGTTCAGCGGTGTAGGGGTGGTAGTAGCGCTGCTTCACGCCCTCCTCCTGCGGTTCTAGCTCCGGCAGGCCGAAGGTTCCGCCGCCGCCCTCCTGCGTGGCCCCCACGCCGGAGTAATCCACCAGGACGGGGTAAAAATCAAACACGGCAGAGAACCAGTGTTCGCCGTTATCCCCCTGGCTGACAAAAAACACGCGGTCGTTTTCGTTCAGGTAATCGCTGCGCAGCCAGTCAGCTTCGGCGCGGGCGGTCTTGCGGTCGGCGAATTCGCCATCCGAGAAGCCCAGCACCGAAAGCTGCGGCAGGATCATGCCGTTCACCCGCACCAGCATGGCGGCGGCCATCAGCAGAACACCGGCCTGGCCCGCCAGGGCAATCCAGCGGCGGGCCGGGGCTTTCTGTTCGCCATCCGCGGTTTGCAGGGCGGTGCTCCAGCAGGCCAGCGCCATAAAGAACCAGCCGATATAGTAAGTATAGATATAGCGGTTATAATCCACCAGCCCCACGGCCTGATCCGGCTTGAAAATAAAGCCATAGCTGAGCGCCAGCATGAGGTTATACCCCACAAAGCATGCAAGGGACAGCACCCCGATGCAGCCAATGCGCAGCTGGAGCTGGCGGCCTCTGGCGCAGATGGCCGCCACCAAGAACACCAGCAGAATCAGCACCACAACATTGCGTCCCTGGCCGATCATGCTCAGCCGACCATCCGAAGTCCAGAACTGGTGGCCCATATCGGCCATGGCTTGGGTGAACTGGCTCTGGCGCTCGGCGTAAAAGCCCTCCACCGGCTGACCCAGCAAAATCTTGATGCCGTTGATGACCACAGCGGACAAGGGGACGCTGGTCTCGCCGGTGCCGCCCTCGCTGGCACTTTTGGCAACCAGAATGCCCACATAGCGGATGTTCCAGAAATAATAGATCAGCATGGGCGCGGCAAAGCAGGCAATGGCAAAGCCGGTGCGGCGGGCAAGGCCCTTTTTGAAGGGGTGCTCCGCAAACAGCCAGGCATCCACAGCCATCAGCCCCGCCGCCACCAGGGACAGCACAAAGGTGTTGGCCTTGATGTTGGCCGCCAGCGCCAGTACCGGCAGTACGGCCCACTTGGGGCCGCCGGTTTTGCGCAGCGCCAGCCACAGCGCCACAGCGCCGCCCAGTGCAAGGCCCGCGGGCACATCGCCATAGGCGGTCATATAAGTGGTATCCAGATAGATCGTATGGTTATACACCGTCAAAAACCAGGGGGCAAACCAGCAGATTGCTGCCAGCGGCACCGCAATGCGGTACCGGCGGAAGTTCAGCCCGCCCAGCACTGCGGCAAACACGGCGGTGGCCAGCACATCATACGCCACATAGATCTTCCAGTCTGCATAATGGCCCAAAAACTGGAAGAAGTAGGAGAGCAGCGGCAGGCCGGGGTTCTGGGTCTGGGGCCAGGGGGTTCCAAGGGTAGCCAGGGCATACAGGCGGTTATCCGCCTTGGTCACCTTTACGGCGGTAGCCCACAGGCTGAGTTCATCATACTTGGTTGCCAGCGGCTGGCGGATGAAAAAGTACACCGCAAATGCCAGCGCCATGCCCCAGAACAGCACCGCCCCCGGTGTAACCAGGCGGCGGTAGGCCGGGCGCTGGTCTTTGTGGGGCACCAGCGCCCACACGCCGCTGCCCGCAAACACCGCCCACAGCAGCACAGTGCCGGGCAGCAGCAGGTTTGCCATGCCCGCAGCCGTCAGCCAGGCAACGGCAATGCCCAGCGCGCTCAGCGGGGCCAGCGCAGCATGCAGGTTACATTTGAGCGTTAGGAACGCGCAGAACAAAAACAGCACCGCCAGCGCGGCAAAGATGCAAAGCAGCTCCATAGAATCACCATTTTATACAACATAAAAGCCCTGCGGGTGTGCCCCCAAGCCATGGGCGCACCGCCCCACAGGGCTCTTTTTTACTTTTTGCGGAAAACATCAACGGCAAGGCAGGCAAACGCAGCCCCCACAGCCGGGGCAAACAACAGCAGCAGCCATTGGCCGCCGTTTGGCACAAAGCGCAGGTACCACGGCTGCACCGGGTTGAGCACCACGCCGTCCAGCCGGGTAGGCACGCCGCCCACACTGTCCGGGTCAATGCGCAGCCCGGTCACGGTAAGGCCGCCCAGGTCAAAGGTATACTGGTTTTCGCCGCTCACGCGGGCAAAAACTTTCTGGGTCTCGCTGTACTCGGTCTGGCCGGGGCGCAGGTAATACAATGCTACGCTGCCGGACGGCAGGTAGTGCACGGCGTCCAGCTCCGCCGTTTCCAGCCAGGCTTCGCCCCGCCAGATGATGTGCGGGTCGTTGTCGGTGGAAAGATACCAGCCGGGTTCATCCACCGGTGCGGTATGCCATTCATCGTCATCATAATTGACAAAGCTTTCAAATTCCAGGTCATCCGCCGTCAGGGTGCGGGTCACCATAGTGCCGTCTGCTTTATGGTTCAGCATCACAGCGCTGCCCACCAGCACGTACACCAGCCACACAATAACAGCGGCGGCATATGCCAATATCTGCAGCATCTGTGGGCGCAGCGGGAGTCCCTCTAGGGCGTGGGCGGCAAAACGATTGCTTGGGCGTGTATCTTTCATTGTTCCACCCCGCTTTCAGCCACAGCCACCGGGGTAAAGGCGATAGGCTTGCTGCGGCCTTCAAACCGGTAGAGGGTTGCGGGCATATTAGCTTTCAGCCCGCCTTCGAACCGGCTGCTGAACTCCCGCTCCAGATAGTCGTCCGCGCGGTCGATCAGCAGGTAGTCGATCTGCTTTTCTTCCATATAGGCGGTCAGAGAGTCTGCGGTGCAGACCGCCTCAAAGTCATACAAGGTCCAGTTCAGGCTTTCCACCAGGTTCATAAAGTCGGAGTCCCACCGGCTGGAATAATCATCGTTGCCCCACCAGGTACCGCCATAGCCGTTGACCACCTTGGCGGTCAGCTCATACTTGTAGTAGTACCAGCGGGTGGCATCATCGCCCTGACTGATGACCAGCACGCGGTCCGGCCAGTCCAGCACGGTGTTCATTGCTTCAGCGCGGTTCTTTACATCGCGGCGCAGGGTGTACAGACTGTCGGCATTGGTCCAGAACCCGGCTGCGGGCACACCGCGCCAGGCAAAAATACCCAGCACTGCCGCAGCGGCCAGCCCCAGCGCCGCACGGCCCAGCCGCTGCGCCGCGCCGCTGCCCTGCCCCACCGCAAAGCCCAGCACACAGAAGCCGTACAGCATCCACCCCTGCAGGTAGGGCGCGATATAACGCTCATAGTCCTTCAAGGCGGAGCCTTCGGCCTCGGAGAAATTGTAGAAGTACAAAATCAGGTGGAAGAGATACAGCGCGGCAAAGCAGAACGCCCCGCCCACAAAGCCAACCACGGTGCGGCGGCGTGCGGCACCGGCAGGCGCTGCCACAAAGGCCGCCGTGAACAGCAGCAGAATGCAGCTGACGGCCATGATGGGCGCGCCCACCAAACAGACGCGGCGGTACAAAAATGCCTGGCCCATGCTCTGCATGATCTGGGCAAAGCGTTCTTCGCGCCCAATGCCCAGCAGCTGCTTGATGCCGCCGGTCAGCACAGCACCATAGCTCAGGCCCGCGCTGCCCACGCTGGCCCCAGTGGTTTCGGTTGGGGTCACGGCGGCGGTATAGCGGTTCCAGCTGATAAACACCGCCAGCACCACCGCCGCCAGAATACTGCATTTTGCCAGCGATACGCCGAAAATGCGGGCAGGCTTTGTATTCGGGTGCGGCGTACCGAACAGCTGATCCAGCCCGATCAGGAACGTAACGATCAAGGCATAGGCAAAACCGATATCTTTGGTCATGGTCAGCACGGCAAGTGGCATGGCACAGGCAAAAAAGCCGGTTTTGCGCCCGCCCGCCGCGGCATACAGGCACAGGGTTCCGCCAAACAGCAGCGCCAGGGGGGTATCCGCCATGGCGTTGGCGTAAATGGTGGATGGGGTGCCCGCCGGAACCACGCTGAAAAAGAACGGCAGAAGAAAGCCCGCAGCAAACACCAACACAGCACCCGCCCAGTTTTTGCGCGGCATGGCTGCCGCCGGGGCAATGCAGGCCAGGAACAAAATATCCAGCCCGGCCAGGCACTGCCATTCATAAAACCGGCCCGGTACGCGCTGGAAGAGATAGGAAACCAGGCTGGTTGCCGGGTAGGTAAAGCTCGCCGTCAGGTTGATGGGATCCGCCACATACAGCGCAGCGCGCTCCGCCACCATCTTGGGGGCCAGGCCCCAGGCGGTAAATTCATCCCACTGGGTAAACATGGGCTGCTGCAAAGCAAACAGCACCCACAAAAAACAGCTGCCGCCCACAAACAGCAAAAAGCCGGGGCTGAACAGCGCGTGCCGGATAGCCCGCCACCCGGCACGCACCCCAAAATAGACCCCGCCGGCCAGCCAGACCGCCATGATGATAAAATGGCCGAACTGCAAAAGTCCCAGCAGGGAAAGCAGATACAGCACCACGACCGACCCGCACAAGGCGGGCAGCGGCAGCAGGGCGACATCGAACCGGGTGCATGCCGCCACGCACAGACAGCATGCGGAGAAGAACAGCAAAAACAGCAGGCCGAATACAATCTGCACGGTACAGCACCTCCCGGATTGAAATTAAAAAATAATAGAGAATCATGTTGGTGGACCGCCACCCGGTGGGCGGCTCAGAAAATTGGGGCAAGATAGCATATAAAGGCTGATTCTATATTCGCAGACTATCACGCAAAAGCCGCGAAAAACCGCAGATTTGATCGTGCCGCAGGCACACCGCCATTATTCTTTATTCTTTTAAGGCAATACCGCATAATTCTAAGTGCCGATACGGCGAGCGAGATGCGGCAGATGCTAAGCCAAAAGCGCAGATAATACTGGATGTCTTATCGAGCTTTTTGGCAACGCAGATGCCGTGCCGCAGCCGCCGGAGCGGTGCTTAAGCCGTCAGGCGGGAATTGTGCGGTGTTGCCTTAACTATTCTCTCATATACGCGTAAGCCTGCTCACGCGTATACGACGTACACCGGCCCCACAAAGTAGTGCTGGAAGAGCAGCACAGCGCCAAAAACGGCATAGCAGGCGCACAGCGGGGTGATGGCCGCTTCGACCTTTTCTTCCGTGATGGCGGGGCGGATGGTTTTGCGCAGCAGTACGGCCAGGGCGGGCAGCAATGCCAGCCAGACGCAGAGGAAATACCGCGCCTGCAGCCCCACAATGCGCACCATGCCCACCGGGGTATAGGTGATATACATGGCTGCCATGGCACCGGCGGCGTACACCAGCGCCAGCAGCGCCACCCCGCCCACGCGGCGGCGGGTGGGGAACGCATCGGCGCGTTTTGGCTGCGCAGCAGCCAGCAGGGCGGCCAACAGCAACACCAGCGGGCCGGTCAGGTTCAAAAAGCTGATGGGCAGGTCCTTCCAGCCGAACAGGCCGAGCTGCCCAATAAAGAAATCATTCTCTCCCAGGGTCCCCCAGAACGCAGCAATGGTCCGCAGAGGGTTGCGCAGCACAAAGGCCAGCTGTTCACCGCCGTTTACCGTGCTGCCGCCCTGGCGCTCAATGATGGGATAGTTATTGCGGAACGACGTGCCGAACCATTCCGTCAGCAGGGTAACGGCCATAGCACCGCGTAAGCGGGCCAGCGCCCACAGCGGGCGGCGTCCCTTGGCGTGCCATTCCCGCTTTGCCACCAAAAAGATAGGCAGCACCCACAAAAGGTTCAGGTACGGTTTGGCGATATTGACAAAGATGCAGGCGGCGGTGTAAATGCCCGCCGTTTGGGTGTTCCACTCCTTGCGGGTCAGCAGGGCAAGCATCAGGTAATAGCAGCCCAGCAGGGTTGCATCATAGCTCAGCGACGACCCCATAAAAAGCGACATCGGCAGCAGCATAATGGCCGCAAAGGCCGGGCGGTAACGCTCCGCTTTGGCCAGCGCCAACGCGCACAACAGCGTGTAGGCCAGCAGGTTGACGATGCGCCCGCCATACAGGCAGCCCAGCGCGCCAAAGCCCAGCAGGCGTGCCAGCGCCATACCGACCGCACCCGGCAGGAATGGAATGACCAGAAAGCTGACCGGCTCGCTGACTGGGTCCGGCACAGAATCCCGCACATCGTGCGCCAGGTACAGGGCAAAGCTGTCCGCCATGCTCTGCACTGCGCCGTCCTTGCCGTATTGCTTCAGGGCATAGCCCGCGGTGTTATAGGCCTTTTCCGCCCCGGTATCGGGGTCAGTGCCCACACCGGCAGAGGTATGCGCATTCACCCATGCACCGGGGAACGCTTCCAGCAGGTAGGCCACATCGTCCGGGTAGGTGCGGGAAGCATCAAAATCAAAGTGCCCGGTAGAGATGGCATAGGTGCGCAGGTAATGGTCGGCTTCGTCCGGCGTTTGCAGCGGCGGGTTGGCAAATGCAAACAGCAGCCCGCACAAAAAGATGCACACGGCCCCTTTTGCCGCAAATCCTTTTGCAAACCGCCGCACACAATACCCGGCCAGCAGACATACTTCCAGAAAGGCCGCACACCCCAGTGTAACCACCAGGGGGGACACACGGTTATCCAGCCCAAAGAACACCCGCCAGTAATAGGCCCACAGCACGCCGCACACGGCGGCGCACAGCACAGCCAGCCCCCACCGCACAGCGGCGGGCAGCTTTTGTAATTTTATTGGCATAAAACTTCCTTACAACCGCCCTTACAGAATGTACTGGCCGACCTTGTACTGGTCCAGGTTGCCGCGCAGGAACTCAATGGTTTCGGCAAGGCCCTGTTCAAAGGTATACTGCGGTTTCCAATCGGTCAGGGTGCGCAGCTTGGTGGCATCGCCCAGCAGGCGGTTGACCTCGCTCTTTTCGGGGCGCAGGCGCTCGGCTTCGCAGACGATCCTGGCGCTGGGGTTGATCTGGGCAATCAGCTCATTGGCCAAATCGCCGATGGAATGTTCCACGGCGGTGGCTATGGTGATTGCCTGGCCATTGGCGGAATGGCAGTCTGCTATGGCGATAAAGCTGTGGGCGGTGTCCTTGACATAGTTATAGTCTCGGGTGGGGGTCAGGCTGCCCAGCTTGATTTCCTGCTGGCCGGCCAGCAGCTGGGTGATGATGGTGGGGATGATGGCGCGGCCGCTCTGGCGCGGGCCATAGGTGTTGAAGGGACGCACAATGGAAACCGGTAGGTCAAAGCTGCGGTAAAAGCTTTCTGCCAGGCGGTCCGCGCCGATCTTGGTGGCAGAGTAGGGGCTCTGGCCCTGGAACGGGTGGTGCTCGTCAATGGGCACATACTGGGCGGTGCCGTATACTTCGCTGGTGGAAGTAACCATCACGCGCTGGGTGCCCAGCTCGCGGGCGGCGTTCAGCACGTTCAGGGTGCCCTTGATGTTGGTATCCACATAGCTGTCCGGGCTGTGGTAGCTGAACGGAATGGCAATCAGGGCAGCCAGATGGAACACGCGCTCCTGCCCGCGCATGGCAGTACGCACGCCGTTGGGGTCACGTACATCGCCCATAAAGATATCCATTTCATTGCGAATCTCCGGGGGCAGGGTATCAATCCAGCCCAGGGAACCAAACGAGTTATACAGGCAGAAAGCACGCACTTTCTCGCCGCTTTTTACCAGCTCTTCGGCCAGATGGCTGCCGATAAAGCCATCGGCACCGGTCACCATAACGGTATGGGACATTGTAAAAACACTCCTTTTTATATGGCAATACCGCCCGCAGGGCAGAACAATCCAATTATTACAAAATAGTATAACCGATTTGCGGCCTGATTTCAACCAATGCCCCGCCCAGCGTGCAAAAAAGTGCCGGGGCTGCCGCGGATCGGGTAGGCCTGCATTAAATTTATATAAAGATTATTCCGTTTGTATCAAAGAGTTCGGCAATATGTTATAATAGGGCAATACCGCATAATTCTAAGTGCCGATACGGCGAGCGAGGTGCGGCAGATGCCGTGCCGCAGCTGCCGGAGCGGTGCTTAAGCCGCAAGGCGGGAATTGTGCGGTGTTGCCATAGGATAAATACAGTGCTGGGCCGCCTTGCCGCATTCCCTGCCCTGTAGTGGAAAGGAGCCTGCACCCATGCCGCAACGCGAACCTGCCCTGCTTTGGCTACGGGACTGCGCCCTGACCGCATTGGTCCTTGCGCTGTGTACGCTGACAAGCTGGGTATTTTTCCGGCTGGATTTTGTTTCTTCCAACTATATCCTGACCTATATCCTGGGCGTCATGTATATCAACGTCTTTACATCGGGGTTGGTGTACGGCGTTGTGGCTTCGCTGTTCTCGGTGATGCTGGTCAACTATATGTTTATTGACCCCTTTATGCAGTTCCGCATCCGGTCAGACGACATGGTAACGGCAGTGGTCATGCTCTGCGTTTCGCTGCTCTGCTCCTCGCTGACGGGGCGTATCAAGGTACAGGCCGCCCAAAGCGAGCGCAAAGCCTATGCTTCGCAGGTGCTGCTGGAAGCCAGCCGCAGCCTGTTGGGGGCCGAGGACCCTGACACCATTCTGCGGATAACGGCCACCCAGCTGGGCAAGCTGTTGGAGCGCCCGGTCTGCTTTGCCCCCGCACCGGAGCACATTGCACCGGGAACCCTGATTCTGCCCCCTCCCGCCCAGACGGACTACCGCAGTTGCCCGGCGCTGCATGAGTTCAGCACCTATGAGCACAATCTGGCATTATCCATCCTGGATGTATGTTCCCTGGCGCTGGAAAAAGAAGCCTCCAACCGCGCCCGGCGCGAAATTGAGGAAGCCGCCCGCCAGGAACAGCTGCGCGCCAACCTGCTGCGCAGCATCAGCCATGACCTGCGCACCCCGCTGACAAGCATTTCCGGCAACGCGCTGATTTTGACCGAGAAAAATCCCCTGCTGACCGAGGAAAAGCGCCGGGAGCTTTCTGCCGCAATTTATGAGGACGCCAACTGGCTGAACCATCTGGTGGAAAATCTGCTTTCCATCACCCGGATGGAGAACGGCCAGGTAAACCTGCGCATTCAGCCGGAGCTGATTCAAGATATTTTTGACGATGTACTGGCTCATTTAGACCATGACGCCGCCCGCCACACCATTGTGACCAACGTGACGGATGACCTGCTGATGGCCGATATGGACGCCCAGCTGATCGAGCAGGTGCTGGTGAACCTCATCAACAACGCCATCAAATATACCCCCGAACATTCCCGCATCGAGCTTTTCGCCGCGCCGGAGGGTAAATTTGTCCGCATCTGCGTAACGGATGACGGCCCCGGCATCCCGGAAGAAAGCCGGGACAAGCTGTTTGATATGTTTTATACCCTTGGCAAAACCCGCAGCGATGGCCGCCGCGGGCTGGGTCTTGGGCTGGCCTTGTGCCGTTCCATTGTTGCCGCCCATGGCGGTGTGATCGATGTACAGAACGCTGCACCGCACGGTGCCTGCTTCCGTTTTACACTCCCGCGAACTGAGGTGACCCTGTATGAATAAACCGCTGATCCTTGTGGTGGAGGATGACCCGGCTGTTGCACGGCTGATCTCCACCACACTGGAAACCCGCAATTATCAGTACCACCGTGTACAGAACGGAGCCGGTGCCCTGTTGGAAGCTGCTTCGGCACGGCCGGATGTAATTTTGCTGGACCTGGGCCTGCCGGATATGGACGGTATTGATGTGATCCGCAAGATTCGCGGGTGGAGCAACGTGCCCATTCTGGTGGTTTCGGCCCGCAGTGATGATACCGACAAAGTATCCGCCCTGGATGCCGGTGCAGATGATTACCTGACCAAGCCATTCAGCGTAGAGGAGCTTTTGGCCCGGCTGCGCGTGGCGCTGCGCCGTGTGCGGTATGATACTTCCCGCGCAGGTGACCAGGCCAGCATATACGAGAACGGAGAACTGCGCATTGACTATGCCGCAGGCTGTGTGTACCGCGGCGGAACGGAGATTCACCTGACCCCCATTGAGTACAAGCTGATCTGCGTTCTGGCCAAGAACACCGGCAAAGTGCTGACCCACAACTATCTGCTGAACGAAGTCTGGGGCAGCCCGGCCGCATCGGATACGCCGTCCCTGCGCGTATTTATGGCAACGCTGCGCAAAAAAATTGAGGAAGACCCCAGCCACCCCCGCTATATCCAGACCCACATCGGCGTTGGCTACCGCATGATCCGCCAGTAAAGTTTGGCTTTCAAAATGTAACTGCAACAGCCCGTCCATCCGTTTGTTGCCGGATGAGCGGGCTGTTTCAATTTTATTTATTCGGTTTTCTCTGCTTTTCTTGGCTGCGCGGCGTCCGCCTTTGCCGCCGGTCTTTTTGGCGCGGCCGGTGCCGGTCTGGGTGCGGGTGGACTTGGGGGCCGTTTTCTTGGGTTCCGGCTTTGGCATATCCTTTTGCAGCAGCTTATCCGGCACGGGCTGGATGCTCCACAGCTGGTTTTCGCCAAACACATCCTGCCAGATCTGGGCCTGGGTACCGTTATCGACCCGCATGCCTACCAGGTCAATGACCTTATCAGCCAGCACATTGCGGATCTTGGCCTTGCCGCCATCGGCGGGAACAATCTCCCACCGCTGGCCCTTGCCGGTGGTTTTCTCCCACTGGTGCACCCAGGTTCCGTTCACAACACCACTCATGGCCAGGTCCATCACCTTGCCGGTAAAGCGGTTTTTGATGCGGTACTGGCCTTCGGCGGCTTCCTCAAAAATCCATTGCTGCCAGGGCTGACCCTCATAGCTCCACAGGCGGATGGATGCGCCGTTCTCGGTGTTGAAATCGGCAACTTCCAGCACGCGGCCATTGGCGGCAGCGATAGTATAGCAGGCGCCTTCCCGAATGACGGTCTGTGCGGATTTTTTCATAGCGTTTTTCCTCCTTTGCCTGTGCGGCGCTTTTGGTGCCTTACAGGTTATGTATTTATTGTACATATTATAGCACATTCGCACAAAGCGGTTTTGCCAAAATCGTGTAAAGTTTTTTGGTAACACTGCACGCTTTTTCGGGGTTAACGGGCGGTTTAATCAAAGGTGGCTTGCATTTTTCAGCAATCTATTCTATGATATTATATAAATAACTAATTATAGGAGGCACCCACCTTGAGGATCGCATTGATTGCCCATGATTCCCGCAAAGAGCTTTTGGCCCAGTTCTGCACAGCCTATGTGCGTATTCTGTCTCAGAACGAACTGGTTGCCACCGGCGTGACGGGCAAAGTGGTACACGATTCCTGTGGGCTGCCGGTTCGCTGCCTGTACCCCGGTGCACGCGGCGGTGCCGAGCAGATTTCCTCCATGATTGCCTGCGGCGAAATTGATATGCTGCTGTTTTTCCGCGACCCCGTCAACGCCCGGCCCAATGAGCCGAACGCCGTTACCCTGCTGCGCCTGTGCGATACCCGCGCCATCCCCGTTGCCACCAACATTGCCACTGCCGAGGTTTTGATCCACGGCCTGGAGCGCGGAGACCTGGCCTGGATCGAATTGCAGCGCGGGAGAAAATAACGAATATCCACGAAACCCCAGCAAGCATTTGTAGGGGACGATGCTTGCATCGTCCCGCGCATCGGGCCTTGCCTCATCGTGTGTATCCCTACGTTTCTCTACAGAATATAGACATATTTAGATATAACACGATTCCACAAATACAAAAAGCATGTGCTTTTTCCACCTTTGTCGGGCGGGAAATCACATGCTTTATTTTAGGCAACACCGCACAATTCCCGCCTTACGGCTTAAGCACCGCTCCGACGGCTGCGGCACGGCATCTGCGTTGCCAAAATGCTCGATAAGACATCCAGTATTATCTGCGCTTTTGGCCTAGCAGTTGCCGCACCTCGCTCGCCGTATCGGCACTTAGAATTATGCGGTATTGCCTTTATTCTATTGCTTCCGTTATCTTTCAGGTAATTTTCAGCGCGCGCTGAACGCGGTAGACCAGGTAGCGGAACAGCCCAACGATCATGCTGCCCTCGCACCATAAATAGTTAGGCAGATTACGCCAGTAAAATTTGGGCTTTTTGATTTTGGGCAGGGCGATCTTGGCTTCCGCATAGCCCTTGGCATAATCATTGCCGAAGCCGCGGTGACGGAACATGATAACTTTCAACAAATAGCCCAGCAGCATGGGGATAAAATTGACAACCAGCATGACCACCGGCTGGTTTTTGTAGGGCAGCAGAATGCTGTTGCGGCCGCTCTGAATGCTTTTGAATGGGTTATACCGCACCGCGCCGGTGGTGGCACCGCAGATATGGCGGCACTTTGCGGTGGGGCAATAGACGTTTTTATAACCAAAATTGTTGGCGCGCCAGCTGAGGTCAACATCCTCATAGTAGGCAAAAAACAATTCGTCAAAAACGCCAATTTTATCCAAAATGGATTTTCTGTACAGTGCTGCGCCGCCACAGGCAGAAAAAATACGGCAGGGCTTCTGGTAGCGGCTGGCTTTCAGGCCGTCGCCGCGCTTGCAGGCAAAGCCCAGAATCGTCACATAATCTCCGGCGTCATCGGCCAGTTCCGGCTCGTAATAGCGCAGCATCAGGCTGGATACCGCAAAAATCTTCGGGTCGCTCTCAGCGGTTTTCAGCAGCTCTTCCAACCAGTTCGGTTCGGCAAAGGCATCGTTATTGAACAAGGCCATATACTCGCCTTTGGCCATGGCGATGCCCTGGTTGACAGCATGGGAAAAACCGGTATTCTCGCTGTTTTCGATCAGGTGGTAGCGGGGGTTACCGCAGTAGCTGCGGGCAATTTCGAGGCTTTCATCGGTGGAGCCGTTATCGATCACGATCAGCTCAAAGTCCTGCTCCGACTGCGCCCAGCTGGATACGATGGAATCCCGCAGCCAGCCAACACCT
>ENA-ORLH01000096-ORLH01000096.1-human-gut-metagenome-genome-assembly--contig:-NODE-96-length-15695-cov-7.12104_pt1 | contig 15695 bp, 10 predicted proteins | sample MGYA00243069_ERZ508828 | MGnify/ENA primary metagenome ERZ508828 (study PRJEB26277, sample SAMN04329793) | human gut metagenome | biome: human-associated habitat | host: Homo sapiens | place: USA... | reverse complement strand
GTCACAGATACAGGCAAAGGGGCCGGGGCAATCGCCCGGCCCCTTTTCCTTTGTATTTAGAAGGACTAGAGAATGGTAAGGTTATGCGTTGGCGTTCATTTCTTCCAACGCCTGTGCAACGTTCAGGGTCTCGGCCTGTGCCTTGTACTCGGCCATGCCTTCTTCCGGGGTAAGCTGACCCATAGCTACGCGGGAGATGATGTTCTCGCGGGCAGTGGTCAGGTCGGAGGTGATCATGGTGCGCTGCTCGGATACAGGGAACACGGAGATGTTCTTGGCGTTGGCAGAGACAACGGCCAGAGAATCGGAAACAGCCTGAGAAATTTCAACGTTCTTATCGGCAGCGGTCATCGGGGTGATAGCCAGCCAGGGGGTGATCCATGCTTTCTGGAAAACTTCGGCGGGCTTGGAGATGGTGGGCAGGGGCTTGATGTTATTGCCATCCTGCTCCCAATGCACGCCCTCAACGCCGCTCTGGAACAGGACCTGGCCTTCGCCGCCATCGTGCATGTATTCAATGAAGTACTTAAAGACAGAGGCAACCTGCTCATTGCTGAGCTTAGAGGAAATAACCTGCACGCTGGGGGCGCTGTACAGATAGGTCGCGCCCTCGATGGGAGGCAGGGCGATGACTTCGGCGTCGGGAACATTCTGCTTCAGGCGGACGGTCAGCGTCTCGCCCCACAGGCCGCCCCAGTACGGGAAGCAGCCGACGGTACCGGCGTACCACTCATCACGGCAGGAGCTGGTGGTGTTGGTGATGGCTTCCTGGTCGATCAGGCCGGCGGTGTAAGCATCCTGCAGGTTCTGCAGGGCGGTCAGCATGTTATCCTGTGCCATGCCGTCGACCCACTTGCCGTCAACTTTCACATAGTCAGCGGTTGCGCCCTGGTAGAACTCAGGCAGTGCCTGGGTGCTCTTCAGGCCGGGGGCCGTGTAAGGTGCGGTGCACTCCGGGATCTCGTTCTTAAAGCGGGTCAGCATCTCGATGAACTGGTCGTAAGTGGTGGGAACCTCCATGCCGAGGCGGTCCAGCCAGTCCTTGCGGACATAGGTCACGATAGCGGAAGGCGTCTCGCGGGGGACGCCGTAAATCTTGCCGTTGACGGTCAGGGCATCCCACAGGTTCTTGTCGACCTTGTCATACAGGCCGCTCTCATGCACGAGGTCGGTCAGATCGGCGATAGCGCCCTGCGCGGCGTAGTTGCCCAGCGTCTCACCGTTCAAATCGAACGTGTCGGGAACGGTGTCGGACGCGTAGGCCAGCTCGAGCTTCTTGGTGTACTCGTTGTTGTCGATGAAGTCCAGCTCCAAGTCGATGCCGGTCTTAGCGTCGAAGTCGGCGATCCACTGCTCGGAGCCGTCCTCCTGGTGCATACCGTCATGGACCCACCAGACGAGCTTGTCGGGCTTCTGCGCGTTCTCGTAGAGGGAAGCGGCGTCGGCAGCCGTCTCCTCGGACGATGCAGCGGTGGAATCGGCCGCAGACGCGGAAGCCGCCGTGCTGCCGGAGCCGCCGCAGGCGGCCAGCAGGGAGGCTGCGCAGGCCGTGGCCAGCAGCATGGAAATCTGTTTTTTCATGGTTTTCTCCTCCGTTTGATATAATTCTATTTTACCTGGCGGATTACTCCGCCGCAAGTACGAGTTTTTAGCCCTTGACAGCACCCAGGGTAACGCCCTTGGTGAAGTATTTCTGTATAAAGGGATAGATGAACAGGAATGGCAGCACGACCACAACGACCGTTGCCGATTTTATCATATCAGCCGATAGTGTGACGGCTGTGCCGGAAAGGCCATCTTCCAGATTCAGGTAGCGGACCTTGACCTGGAAGTTCTGCCAGTTGGGGTCGGTGATGTAAAGGATGAAGTGCATATACTCGTTCCACAGGCCGACCGCGATGAACAGGCCAACGGAAGCCAGCGCAGGCTTGGACAGCGGCAGCATGATGCGCCAGAAGCAGCCGAAGGGCGAGCAGCCGTCAATGGTGGCGGATTCAAACAGTTCGTTCGGGATGCTGGCAAAGAAGCTGCGCATCAGAATGGTGTTGTAAGCCGAAACGCTGCACGGAATGATAACGGCCAGCATGTTGTTCATGAGCCCCAGGTTCTTGATGGTCAGGTAGGTGGGAATCATACCGCCGCTGAACATCATGGTGAACAGAACCATGCGGCCCATCAGAACATGGCCGGGCATATCTTTCTGGATCAGGACATAAGCACCCATCGTGATGATGAACAGGCCGGTAACGGTACCGACAACGGTGGTGAGCACAGAGACCAAAAACGGGCGGTAAAGGCTGGAGGTGGTCAGGATCATCTCATAAGCCGAAAAATCGATCTTGCGGGGCCACAGGCGCACGCCGTAACTGGTGGGGTCGATGGAATCAACGATCACTTTCAGCAGCGGCAGCACCATCATGCACATCAGGATGCCCAGCAGCAGGATATCAAAGATCAAAAAGATCGTGCGGGCACGGTAGCCCTTGGCAAAAGAGAAACGGTCTTTGGAATTGATGCCGTTCATATTACAGTACCTCCTCGCCTGTCAGCTTTTTGCTCAGCTTATTGCCGATGGCAACCAGCAGGATAGAAATGACGGATTTGAACAAGCCTGCTGCGGTGGACAGACCGTACTGCGAACCGGAAATGCCCATGCGGTAAACATAGGTTTCCAAAACGTCCGAGGTGTTGATGACAATGGAGTTCTGCAATACCCACACCGGGTCAAACAGGTTCAGCACCTTGGCCAGGTTCAGGATAAAGACGGTAACAATGGTGCCGGAAATGGCGGGCAGCGTTAAGTAGATCACGCGCTGGAAGCGGGTTGCACCGTCCAGAACGGCGGCTTCGTGCTGCTCCATATCCACGCCGGAAAGCGCCGCAATGTAGATGATGGTGCCCCAGCCGATGTCTTTCCAGACAGCGATCATATAAAAGATGGGCCGCCACCATTTTTCGTTGGCGAGGAAATAGATGGAATCGCCGCCCAAAGCGGTGATAACGCCGTTGATCAGGCCGTTTTTCGGCGAGAGGAACATGGTAAAGATGGAAGCCACAACAACCCAGGACATAAAGTGCGGGATGTAGATGATGGTCTGGGAGATCTTTTTGAACCATTTGAAATGCAGCTCATCCAGCAGCAGCGCCAGCACAATGCTGCCCAGCGTATCAATCACCAGCTTGGTAATGCTGATCTGCAGGGTGTTGAAGAACGCTTTCCAAAAGCCGGCCTGGGAGAACAGCTTTTGGAAGTTCTGCAGTCCAACGAACTGGGCCGGTTTGAAGGGGGTATAATCCGTGAAAGCGTACAGGATGCCGAACATTGGCAAATAGGAGAACAGGATCAGGCAGAGAAAAAGCGGGATGAACATAATATAGAACGCCCGGTACTTTTTCATTTTCTGCCTGGTCGTCAGCCCCAGGTGTTCCTTGGGTGCCGACTTGGTTTTCAGTGGCATGGATGAATTCTCTCCTCTCATGGTGTGGATTGCTCTGCAGCGGGTTTGTCCGTTCCGCTTGCTGTATCTGCATCATACCACACCAAAATCCGCCGCATAAGGGGCAAAAGCCCTGTTCTATGCAACTGTTCCCCAAAAGAAAAAGGGAACGATTCTTGTGGAGAAGAATCGTTCCCTTTGCAAAATTATTCGATGCTATGTCTTTTGCTTTGCTATTACTGCCGCTGTGCATTCTGCACTGCAGGGGGCGGCGTCCCCGACGATCCGGATACGTTCCGGCAGCATGCTGTTCTCGGCGGCCGGGGGGATCGGCCGCCCTACCGCTCGCCATGGGTGTGTTACCCGCGGTATTCGCTGGGGCTGACCCCCATCACGCGCTTGAACGCACGGCGGAAAGACTGGATGCTGTTGTACCCCAGCCGCTCCGGCAGATCCGAAACCTTGCAGCCATCCTGCAGCAGAACACAGGCCGCCTTGACGCGGAGCTGCTCCAGATACTCGGCAAAGTTGGTGCCGGTCTCCTTTTTGAAAATGGCAGACAGATACCCCTCCGACAGATTGAATTCAGCACTGACCATGGCCAGGCCAAGATTCGGGTTGTGGTAGTTCTTGCGGATATACTCCTCAATGGCTTTCACGTTTTCGCTGCGGCGGGCGTTCTTTTGCTGGGTCACCTCGCTGCACAGCGCCTGGCACAGGGTGTTCAGCCGCTCAAAATAGGGTTCGCAATCGCCTTTATAGTCAAACGCCAGTTCGTTCAGCGCCATCAGGTCAGCGTTTTCTTCCACTATAACGCCGGTCTGTGCGGAAAGGATTTCCACAATGCGGCGGTTCAGCTGGCGCATGCGGCTGCGGTTCAAACTGCGGCGCACAAAGTTTTCCGTCTGCAAAAGGCTCAGCACATCTTCCACAGCTTTGGCATCGCCTGCGCTCAGGCTCTGGGTCAGCCGCTCTTCCACTACATAGGGGAAGTAATAGCCATCGCGGGCGCCAAGCTGGCTGCCGTACACCTGCACCGCTGTTCCGCCGTCCGCATCGTGCTGGGCGGCTGCGGCTTCCTCGGCGCTTTTCCAGAACTGCATCAGGTCATCGCAGGGGGTGCCAACGCCCCAATGGGCTTCCACATGGTATTGCTCATGCAGCCACGCCGCAACGCGGTGCAGCACGCCCAGCAGTTTTTCCTGGTCCTGGATCTCAAACATATACAGGGTTTCCAGGGTATTGCGCTTGTAGTTGTGCACAGGGCGCACGCACAGCTCGTCCACATAGGCGCTGATGGCCTGCTGCAGCACCTTGGCGTCCTCCACGGTCTGGCCGTCAATGGCGTCAATATCAATACCGGGGAATAGGCGCAGCACGGCGGCGCAGTAGGTTTTATCTGTCAGTTCAATGCCCGCGCGCTGCGCCATATACTCCATTTCCGGGCGGGAGACAAAGTTCGATTTGAGCAGGTTGTGGTAAAATGCCGTCTGCAGCGCGGGGCGGTCGGCCGCCTGCTCCTGCAGCAGATGGGTGTTATCCTGCACAAGCTGGCTGACCGCGCTGCTGATAAGGTTCAAATCGGTGTTCACCGCGCCGTCAGCCGCCTGCAAGGCGCGCGCGATCTCATTGACGGGCCGCCCGCGCCGCACCGAAAAGTAGAGCGATATCGCCGTGCCCAGCACGACCGCGGCAAAAATCAGGAAAAGCATCTGGTTGCGCAGGGTATTCAGCTGCCGCATTGCCTGCTGTTCCGGAAAAACGAGCAGATAACTCAAGCCCAGCGAGTCACTGCCCGCAAGGTGCAGGACCAAATCGTTGCCGCTGTTCCATGTGCCCTGCGCGGTCAGCCAGTCTTCGGGCAGGCTGTCGGCCAGACTCAGGTCATCGTGGCTGTACAGGCAGACCCCGCCGTTGTCATCGTCCAGCACAAACAGCGAATAGCCGTTGTATTGCTCCAAAAACGAGAACTTTTCCTCCAACCAGTCCGAATCGATGCGGAAGAACACGGTCCCGGTCTTGCTGCTCATCAGGCAGCTGCTGGGGATGCCGTAATAGATGTCCTGCCCACCCAGCTTGCAGAAAAACGGTGCGCGGTTGTCATCGGTGCAGACCGCCTGCCACAGCGCGGCGTCATCGCCCCATTCCAGCAGGTAGCCGCTGAAAATGTCCGGCGCATAGACCGCGCGGTTGTAGATAACGCGGTCCATGCTGTTTAAATAGATAAAGGTATTGTTCACCCAGTTGGGCGAGTAGTATAGCATCCGCTGGTAGTACTCGTTGATAGCGCGGATGATGTTTTGGTAGTAGTTATCGTCGGTGTGGCGCAGATTTTCCAACCGATAGATTGACTCGCTGCGGGCGGTCTGCATGCCCAGCGTGCGCAGCTCCGTCAGGCCGTTGTCCACGCTGGACACGGCCTGCGTCATGGCAAACATTGTGCTGTCCAGCACATCATTGCGCACAATGACGAACGCGCTGCGGAATCCCACCGCACAAATCAGCAGCGCCGCCAGCAGAATGATCAGGTGGGAGAGCAGGAACCGCACGACAGAGTTTTCCCGCACATGTTTTGTAATTGTTTCAAACATTCCGACACTCCCTTTTTAGTACTATACCATTTTTCACTGCCAAAAGTCAACGCGCTCGCCAGTGCAGGGGGAACAATTTCGCATTTATAAATACTGTGTCTTGTGTTGGCACGCGGCAGCGTGATATGGTTAGTATAAAAAACTGTTGTACGGGAAGGACTGCCGAAAAATGCCAAAAATGAGTTTTACTGACTTTTTACCAGCCGGAGCTTACCGCCTGCGCCGCGCCGCTGTCATGACGGTGGGCGTGCTGTTTATGGGCTTTGCCGTGGCCGCCCTTGTGCTGGCCGACCTCGGCACCGACCCATTCACGACGGCCTGCCTCGCGTTTGCCGCCCGCATGGGCTGGCTGCTGGGCAGCGCCGAACTGCTCATCAACGCCGTCATGTTCTGCCTTGTGTTGTGGCAGGACCCGCACCGCATCGGCCTTGGCACACTGGCCAACATGGTGTTGGTGGGCTACACGGCGGATTTCTTCGGCTGGGTGTTCCGCCTGTACGGCATCACGGCTCCCACAGGCGGGGCTGCGCGGTTTGTGTTCATGGTGGCCGCCCTTGCGGTTTTCGTCGTGGCGGCGTCGCTGTACATGACTGCCGACCTCGGCACCGCGCCTTATGACGCGATGTCCTTTGTACTGGCGGCCACGCTGCCCCATCTGCCCTTCCGCGCCGTACGCATGGCGTGGGACGCCGCGTGGGTCGTGCTGACGCTCGTCTTGGGCGGCAGCGTCGGGCCCGTCACGATTGGCATCATGCTTTTGATGGGTCCCGCCGTGGACCTTGTGGGTGGTTGGGCAAAACGCACGCTCTACCGCGGCTGAAACGCTTGTTTTGGCGCGCGGCGCGCGCTATAGTAGATATAATAATGTAATAAAGGGAGTTTTGGCTTATGACACCGCGTATTTTTTGGATCGGTGATTCCACCGTGCAGTTCAATAATATTTCCACGTGGCCGCAGTGCGGCATGGGGCAGGTCTTGGACCTGTATGTGCGCCCCGGCATTGCGGTGTACGACCATGCCCGCAATGGTCGCAGCACCAAGAGTTTTTACGACGAGGGCCTGTGGGCTCCGGTGGAGGCGGCTCTGTGCCCGGGCGATTTGCTGCTGATGCAGTTCGGCCACAACGATGAAAAGTCCGAGGACCCCACCCGCTACGCCGCGCCTGATCAGTTCGCCGCCAACCTGCTGGCCTACGCCCACGCCGCGCAGGCCAAGGGCGCGCTGCCCGTGCTCATCACGCCGCTGGTGCGCCGCCGCTTTGAGGGGGGCACTTTGGTTCCGACCCACGGTGCTTACCCCGACGCTGTGCGCCTGCTGGCCGCGCGCGAGGACCTGCCGCTGATTGATTTGAGCGCCGCATCCGCTAAGCTGGTGCAGGAGATGGGCGAGCCCGCCAGCCGCGAGCTGTACATGGTCTTTGCCCCGAACCTCTACCCCAACTACCCCGACGGCAAGGAGGACAACACCCACCTGCGGTACCTCGGTGCCGTGCGCTTCACAGGTCTGGTCGCCGCCGGCCTGCAAGCCTTGGGCGGCCCGTATGCCGATGTGCTGCTGGGCACCCCCGAGAGGGATAAGTACGACGGAAAAGGGTATGAGGGGTAAGACGAGCGGGGATTTTGCTGTCGTCTTTGAATCGCGTCTTAAATTAATCGTAAAGCGGCAGTCGCTCTCAGGATTTCACCAAGTGCAGAAGTTGTTTTTATTCTATCAAATAAATTGTCCGACCAGCATGGTCGGCATAGTATGTCCATGATTTTGGTGTTGCTCCCCTGCCTAGTTTTGGCGGTACTCCGAGATACGAACTTTCTGACGAAGCTGTCATGAATCTATTAATTACTTACTTGAAATGATGTGTATTCCATAAATGCGCAAGGCTATTTCAATCGCGACCCGGAGCGCGATGCCTTTTATCTCATCTCCTATCAGACTTGCAGGCGAATCAATGTGACGTGGCCAAGTCCCTACCCGGAAGTAAAAGCATTTGTGAAAGAGGCCACCCGTGTAGTCTATGATCAGGACAAAATCTGCTGGAATGGTGCACCGCTTTCGTCTGTAAAATCTTTCCACAGGGATACTGCGTGTTGAGTGTCCCTGATTTTTGACCACCATTTGACCACTGCTGTGCAAATGCCTTGTGAAATGCCGGAAAAGCCTGTTGTGACAACCAACAATGGGCTTTTTCTCGTTTTGGGCTCAACTGTGCAGAACCAATAAATTTTACGTTTCAACGCCGGTCTATACCGCCCTGTCGTAGTTCTCCGACCGAATACCTATAAGTAACTACGCTATAAGTTGTAAATTTACAAGTAAATCAACGTACTATCGTTTTCTTTTTTCGTTTTTGTTCAGCTTTACAGCACTCGATTTCATGTCGTTTTTTATACGTTTTCCAACTCGCTTTTTATCGACTTCCAAACTATAATCAACTATATCCAAGCCTACGATTATTATGGCTTGAATTAATGTCTGCATAGAGATATCTTATATCGGTAACAGCAAATCCAACAATATTGACATCAAAAATTTTATACTAGCAGAATGTGATTTCATTGACCTTTATACGCTCTATGTACTACAATTGATTTATCTTAATTGTAAATAACGCACTCGGAGATAGATGCTATGCTAGATTTATCCCAATTGAGTAAATACAAAGAAAACAACCGCATTGAAGCAAAAAAGGCTCAAGGTGGGCTACCCCGCAGCATTTGGGAAACATATTCGGCTTTTGCCAACACTTTCGGCGGTTATATTTTGCTCGGCGTTGTAGAAAATGCAGACAAGAGCTTTTCCAGCGTACCACTATCCTCTCCCGAAAAGATTGTTTCTGATTTCTGGAATAGTGTCAACAATCATTCCGTCGTCAATGTAAATATTCTTTCTGACCGAAATGTGCAGATTGTCGAAAGCGGCGGAAACCGAATTGTTATTATTGAGGTTCCTCGTGCCGACCGTCACGACAAGCCTGTTTATGCTGGATCGGACCCTTTTGCTGGTTCTTACCGTCGCAATGGCGAGGGTGATTATCGCTGCACAAAAGACGAAGTGCGTGCGATGATGCGCGACCAAGCAGATATTTCACAGGATGCTCGCGTGATGGACACGATGACCACCAATGTGTTCGATATGGATACGATTCGTCGGTATCGCCAGCGTATGGACAATCTGCGTCCCGGCCATGTCTGGTCAGAACTGGCGGTTGAGGATTTCCTGCATCGTATTGGCGCTATGGCGCGGGACGGCAGTGGGAAACTGCGCCCTACTGCTGCGGGATTATTGATGTTCGGACATGAATACGAAATCGTGCGGGAATTTCCGCATTATTTTCTGGACTATCAGGAACATGATCGCAGTGCCACAGAAGATGAGCGCTGGACGGACAGAATCGTGTCCAGTTCAGGCGATTGGAGTGGTAATATCTGTGACTTTTATTTCCGCGTTTATAACCGCATTGCGCAGGACATAAAAGTTCCGTTCAAACTGAATGGTGCTGACCGCATTGATGACACCCCTCTGCATAAGGCTTTGCGCGAGGCTTTGGCAAACGCCTTGATTCATGCCGACTACTATGACCGTCGTGGTCTGGTGATTCAAAAATGGCCGGATAAAATTCGCATTGCAAATCCGGGTGCTTTCCGTATCAATGTGCAGGAGGCTCTTGTGGGCGGTGTATCGGATCCACGCAACGAATCGCTGATTAAAATGTTCAATCTGATAAATGTTGGCGAGCGTGCAGGAAGTGGATTGCCAAGTATTCGCTCCGTTTGGCAAAAGCAGGGGTGGCAGGTGCCAGAGATTGTAGAAGCATTTAATCCAGATCGGACAACGCTGACACTACCGCTTTCCGCCGCAAAAATGGCGGTAAAAAGTGGCGGCAAAAAAGTGGCGGCAAAAAATGGCGATAAAGAAGGCGGCATTGCTGAACGTCGCAAAGCGGACATTTTACAGTACCTGACAGACACTCCTAAAGCGGCAAGCAAAGAAATTGCCGAGGCGGTCGGACTTCAGGTTTCCCGCACGAAAATGTATTTGGCAGAATTGATTGAACAAGAGGCTGTTGTTGCAGAAGGCGCCGGACGTGCGCGTAAATATCGGCTGAAAACATGAGTACAGTGATTGCATTTTGGAACATACAGTAATGAAATACCAGCCAATGCCTATCCACTTCACAAAACTGCTCAGATACAATTTGGCGCATAATAAGCACTGCAGGATTCATTAATTTGTAACGCAATCTATAAAAAGGGGAGTGAATGTGATGACTCTCAGAGAATACGCGAAGCTGATGAATGATACCGCGCTTCAAGGCAGCCTTTCGAACGAGGAATATAATCGTCTGTATAAACCCCTATTGGACGGCATTCAATCGATGATTCCGCCAATGCTATTTCGCTATCGTTCCTGTAATGAACTTTCTCTTCAAGCCCTTTGGGATGATAAAATCTGGCTTTCCAAGGGAAATGTCATGAATGATGATTATGATGCGTTGCTGTATTTTGATAAAGCAAAAATCACCGCGCACGTTTTACAGGCTATAAACGAATTTTCACGGCTCGCTTCGAGAAAGGTTTCCTGGGAAGAACTTCCGCAGATAGTACAGCACTTTTTCCCGCGTGAAATTCTTTGCCAGATGATGGAAGCCATTGCGCATATTACTGTAGGAGATATGGAATCTTATTTACGACACTTTGAAGCATTTTCTCGAAATGCTATTAAAGCATACTCTCCGAAAATTTCGGTTTTAACGCAAAACACATTAAAATTCGCCTGTTTCTCTGATACGATTACATCTGCAAATATGTGGGGACATTATGCATCCTCAAGTACAGGATTTTCCATTGGATATAACTTTCGAGGCTTTCCATGTGTTGATTCTGTAGGTGAAGGAAACAGTGAGTTGCCCACTCGATGTGAATTGTTCCCAATTATTTACCAATCAAAGCGTTACGACGCAACGCCTTATGCCGAATGGCTTTTAATATGTTCTCTTGTAAACGACTATTTTAAGACATTTTCTAGTCAGGGAAACATACTTGATGCAGCTAAAATTCTTCCGTGCCCCGATATGCTTGCACCTACCAAAATAATGATACATAAATCCACAGAGTGGAAATCCGAGCATGAATGGCGTCTTATGGGGGCTTTCGCAACACCCGCGCTACTTTCAGAAGAACACACATTTGTAAAGAAAAAAGCGTGTGCTATCTATCTTGGTAGAAAGATTTCTCCTATATATGCGCGTTTGCTTTTGGACATTGCAAGAGAAAAAAGAATTCCTGTCTATAAAATGTTTATTAATGCAAACTCGAGAAATTATCACCTAAAGCCACGTTGCGTATTTTCACCAGACGGCGCTGAAAAAGTCTATCCGTTGACCATCAACTGACCACCGGCAGTGATTTTTGCTGCCGGCGGTCAGTTTTTATCGTTGACACATTGTTTTATATCACTGTCGACAGATGTAGCAGAGCTGTGCAGAACCAACAAGAAATTACTATATATCATCAAATTACACGCCGTGTCGTAGTTCTCCGACCCGGAAGGCCAGAGGTTCGAATCCTCCCGGTCGCACCAAGAGCAGCACCTTATGGGGTGCTGCCCTTTTTGTTTTGCACAGATTTTATGGGGCAGTAAAAGAAGGGATTCGAACAGCCCGTGCCCCGCGCTTTGCGTCCCGCGGGGCAGAAACGCCCCAGTGGGGCGTTTCTAGGGCGCGGCTCGGCGAATCCCTTCGGGCACACTCAAAAACTTCATTGCAATGTGCTTTTGCAATGAGGTTTTTTTCTTTAATGTTATTCTGGTTTTAGAATCATTTTAGCCGCATATCATCTGCCACATCCGTGTACTGACCTTTTGCCAGCCGTTCGTTTCTCAGCCGATTTATGGTGATTCGCATAAGGCTAATTTCTTCTATGGAGAACGTTGCTCCTTTATCGGCTGGGAGAGAATCGATTTTCAGTATCAGACTTCCCACTTCTTTACAGTCTGTACCGATGGCACGTCTGCTTTTGCATCATACATCCCAGTGCATCCTACACAGCAGAAGAAACGTTATTATTCCCGGGAACCTATTGAAGCAACAACTGCTATGCAGGCCTAAAATTCCCGCATAGCAGTTATTTTTTATTCTATATGTTTTCTAAGGTGTATTTGAAAACAAAGAAAATGACGGATATTTCGCAAACACAAGCAGAATTTAAGGCAAAGAGCCGCAGGAATCCTTTGTGGATTCCAAGGCTTTTAACGCAAAATTCCGCTGCGTTTGTAGAAATAGACGATATTTTTGACTTTTCAGATACCCCCTAATTTATTGAATTTCAAACTTATCCTTTACCAAATCTGCCCTCAACGCAATCATATCCGCACCATGTTTCCAGCAGATGCTCAGCACCGGTGCACTCCACGTAGTCGTGATCTCAGCATCCGAGTGGAATGCCGGGTGCGTTTTGCGCAGACGCAGTAGATCCAGCTGGCGCTGGACTACATCACGCTGCAATGCTGTGTTGATCTGTTCTGCATTCTCCATAAAAACTTTTAACATCAATTTCTAATGTTAATCGTTCGTTAGGCTTAATAAAACAATCCTTTTCATTGCTCTTTGAAGGGTCATCAAGCTGTTCAAGTTGATACCAAGTGCCGGATTGTTCAGTTTCTATTTCAAAATAATTTGGTGAATATCGGTATTCTTTATCAGAAGTATTTTCTATTAGAAATGAAAGGTGCTTTAAGTCTAAATCCTTTTCTGCACTCATTGAAATCTTCAAATCGTCCAAAGTGTCAAGTGCTTCTTCACTTCCATAAGGAGAAACCTCATATTCTTCGGAATAATCTTGTACTACATGAATATCACTGTCCTTTGTTTGACTACACCCAACAATACACACCAATAGCAATAAAGTTAGAAACATACATATTATTTTTTTCATTTGTCATTATCTCCTTTCTTTTAAATTTATAATAGCAATAAAATGTCTATTTTCAATCAACTTTCATTGCAATTTATTTTCACTGTAACACATGCTCCCCCTGCTTTATTATTAGCAATTTGGATATTTCCGCCATGTCTTTCACTTAAAATCTTACTAATATTCAGCCCTAACCCCAAATGTTCAGTAGATATATCTTTCGATGATTTATAAAATGGTAATGTTGCTTTTTCAATCTCAATATTTTTAAACCCGCAACCATCGTCTGAAACAGATATAACCAAATTATTATTCTCTATTACTACGCTAATAGCAATATCACTTTTTGCATATCTAATACTATTAGAGAGTAAATTTTCATAAATCTGCATGACTGTATCTAAATTGATAAACAAGGTTATATTATCACCGCTTGCAGTAATTGAAAAATGTTTGTCATAACAAAGTGCTTCCGCTGTGTTATTAAAATTATCAATAAGTGAATGAAATGTAATCTGTTGTCGTGGAATATCAATATCCTCTAACCTGTATAAGTTCGTCATAGCATTTACATATTTTTCAAGACGTGAAATATTTTTTGACATTACTGATATTTCGTCTAATATTTCTTCTTGTGATACTAAGCCTTTGGGAATAAAGGAAAGCAACATAGTAGCATGACCCTTTAGTAAAGTCAAAGGAGTGCGTAAGTCATGTGAAAAAGCAGCATTCAAACGGCGCTGTTCAGCAAATTGTCTAAACATAGTTTCATTATTTTTCGACAAACAATCTTTCATTTTTTCAAAGGCGTGACAGAGTTTCCCCATTTCATCATTTAATGGATATGATAATGTAAAATCTAAGTCATTTGCTTCAATTTTATGATACGCATTAGTTAATAGCTTAATGGGTTTTGATAATTTTTTTTTATAAAAAAATGTTACACAACATATCATACTAATAGATAATACGATAGGAATAATTGCAATATTTAATGAACCTAAAGCACTGTCAATAAGCCTATCCCGGCTTGTAAAATTAGGTAAAACTTCGATATATGAAACATGGTTCGGATAGACATATTCGTGTACTGGGCGTTCTTTTTGATAATCAACATTGAACTTGCATATCTCGTTTCCTTTCGTGTCAAATATTGTATATTTTGTTTGGTCATTACTATAAGTGGCGGTAAATGAGCCATTTTCCGGTATATCATACCTTGTTGACATATTTTCATACTTATAGTTTAAATTTATTCTGTATCTGTCAACCATTGAAATTAAAAATATACAAATAATTATTCCAATTTACGGAAACGCTTCCAAATCTCCACACTGTAAGCTGCGGTCTGTTCCTCTTTTAAGAGCAGATGAAATTCGTCCATATAGTAGCGGGTAGATTTCTTTTCTGCCCGGTTAATGGTAACGCGGTTCCATATCTGGTCTTGCACAATGAGCATACCTAACTTTTTGAGCTGCTTTCCAAGCTGCTTTATATCAAAGCAGACAAGGCGGTTAGAAAGCTCCACATTCGTTCTGTGGTTGAACACGTTAAGGCTGCCGGAAACATACAGCTCCAATGCCGCCGCAATGCGGGCAGCTTCCGGCTCCGGCTGTTTTAGCAGCTCGTCGTAAAGGTCGCCCAAGATAGGCATTTTTGCCGGGTCGGGGTCAGCAAGATAGTCCCGGTACACATTCCTTACGGCGCGGTCAATGACGGTCTTATCAACGGGCTGCAAGCCCTCCTTGCCGCCAATGACAAGCTCGCAGAGGGACAGGATAAAATCACTTTTCAGTGCAAGGGGGCTGTCGTCCTCGCTGTAATTAAGGTTCATATCCATAGGGTTCACATACTGGGGCGTACCGTCCATGCCTTTCCCGGTCGGGGATAACCGTATCACTTGCCCGCCAAGTCGCTTAACAAGGGCAAAATACTCGGCTTCCGGGTCGCAGATAAAAATATCGTCGTCGGTAATGAGAAAGGCGTTTGTGATTTCCCGCTTTGCCGCAAAGGATTTTCCGCTGCCCGGTGTTCCCAAGATAAGCCCATTCGGGTTTTTAAGCTGCTTGCGGTCGCAGAGTATCATGTTGTTGCTTAAAGCGTTCAGCCCATAATACAGGGCAGCCCCGGTCTGAAATAGCTCCTGCGTGATGAACGGGATAAAAATAGCGGTGCTTGATGTGGTAAGTCCCCGCTGTATCGGGATAAGGTTCTCCCCCAAAGGGACAGAGGACATCAGCCCCGCTTCCTGCTGATAGTCAAGACGGGTCAGGGCGCAGTTGTATTTCTGTGCAATGCCCGCCGCCGCAAAAATATCGTTTTCCAGTTTCCGATTTGTATCTGCCATGTTTACCACAAGGAACGTGAGCAGAAACATTCGCTCGTTGCGGCTCTGTAAATCCTGCAACAAATTCTTTGCTTCATTTCCAAAGGTGGCAAGGTCGGACGGAATTATGTCAATATCGTAACCGCTTCTGACCGCTTTTTTCTGTTCCTCAATCTTCATCTTGTCATGGTCAGTGATTTTGCGCTTAATGGTCTTGATTGCTTCCGACTGGGCGATACTTTTAATGTGGAGATTGACAATAACGCCTGTTTCCAAGTCCAACATATCCGCTAAGATACGGTCGTTTAACTCCGGGGCAAGGATTTCAAGGAACGATACCGCCCCTGTCTTTTTCCCCATAGCAAAGTAGCGTCCCTCCCCGAACTTGAAAGAGGACGGGGCAATAAAGTCCTTTGTGGTAAGCCCCGGCGGG